>OLII01000154.1_pt1 | contig 26572 bp, 22 predicted proteins | sample 1609481 | NCBI WGS metagenome assembly OLII01 (sample SAMN05416859, study PRJEB24817) | seawater metagenome | isolation source: Sea water | place: Canada:Atlantic | collected 2013-11 | reverse complement strand
TAGTACGGTCTCGTGGGCTCGGAGATGTGTATAAGAGACAGGTATTGCTCTGCTTGTTGATTAGACAAACTAGCCATAATAGGTTCCTGCGACTAAAGGTAGGTTAAAAGCTGTAGGGGTAAATTTATCGTAATTACTTAATAAATCAAATACTAGTGTGCTGAAAAAACTAGGCGAGATACCAAGGCAATTGTCGATAACGTAAAAGCAGGTGTTTACTCGTATCTATCTTTCGCTATTAAGGAGGTAAAAATAGTGCTTCGCCATTGATGATTCTGAGTAGGAAATACATCGCTGACGAAGCACCAGTGGAGAGGTTAAACTTCAGTAATTTTAATACACCGCTTTAGCCTAGATTAAGACTGTTATTAAAATGAGTAAGTAGCTTCAATCCAAGCACTTACACCTTCACTCGGTAAACGCGTCATTACTGGCGTTTCAACTTCTTTCACGCGGTTATAGCCACCTAGATGGTTTTGGTATTCCCTATCAAGTAAATTATCAACACCACCACGTACGGTAAAATCATTAGTAACAAAGTACTCAATATCAAGGTTTACCAAGCCGTACCCTGAAGTAGTTTGCTCTGTATTGGTTGCAGATACGTCATCCTGCGCATCAACAGCGACTAAGGTTACATTAGCGATCACATTTTCATCATGATAGCTGACACTTAACTGACCATTTAACGGAGCGATACGATAAAGGTTATCCTCGATATCACGACGCTCTCCTTTTACATAACTCGCGATACCTGACAGTTGTAAGTTATCACTGATGTTGTAATACCAATTAACATCAGCACCATATAATTTGGCATCAACATTACTGAATTTCAGTGGGTTTTCGTCTTTCGCCATCATAGATGCCATCATTTTGGCTGATGCATCTTCCATTTCCATTGGCGTACCTTGAATATAATTATCAATACTTTGATAAAAAACATGAGGCGCGATCATGAAGTCACTATTTTGCCAAGTTAGCCCTAGGTCAGATTGATAAGCCGTTTCTGATTCTAGGTTAATATCACCAATATATGTGTGACCATCGGCTAAACCACCAGTTGCTTCCATTGGTGTCCATAAATAACGCTCTTGATATGACGGTGCTCGGCTTTTAATGCCAACACCAACATATAAAGATAATTTGTCAGTTAATTGCGTTTGCGTACTCAGCGCCAAATCAACATTGGTGTCTGATACTTCACGGTTTGCATTGTTAAAATCATCTTCAAGGTCACTTAACAAGTCCCCCATGCTAGGCATTGGCATATCACTCATGCCTGAGTCCATGTTCATATCGCCCATGCCTGAGTCCATGTTCATATCGCCCATGCCTGAATCCATGTTCATATCGTCCATGCCTGAATCCATGTTCATATCGCCCATGCCTGAATCCATGTTCATATTCATCGCCATATTGCCGTAGACTTCGTCAGCGTTGGCTTTAGCATGCTTGACTCTTACGCCGAATTGCACTGTGGTAGCACCAAATTGATTTTGCCACTCGGTAAAAAAAGCAAAGCGATCATCTTTTACGTTATTAAAGTTAATCACTTCAAATTCAGCATTGCTTGGGTTGGTGATAACAGAGTCATGGGTTGCTAAATAACCATCAATGCCAAATGCTATCTCACCCAAAGAAAGGTCACCAAAACTTAATTCACGATTTAATACAAACTTAAAGTCTGTCGTGTCAGCTAATGCTGTATTACGACGTTTTTTCATCGGGTCGTGTGCGCGCATTAAGAAGTTAGTCATGCCATGGTCAGCATCAAGGTAACCTAATGACCATTCACCTTGCCAATCACCGAGTTCAAAGTCGCCATCAAGATTAATACGCTGACTTTCAATATATTCAATGTCCATTGGCAGTGCAGGTGTGCCAGAATCAGTCGTTTTAGTGTAGTGATAACTTAAACCTACGGTATTACTGTCAACTGAATGTCTGATGTCAAAGCCCGCTTGGGTTTTATCAAAGTCTGTTGGTGCGATAACAGTGCCATCACCACTTTCCATACTATCACCCGCTTGAGTATTACCATAAAGCAGTAAAGCAACATCACCTTTAGCAAGGTTAGTAACACCAGACAGTGTAGTGGCATTATTGTTACTACGGTAACCTGCTTGTACGTCACCGGTAATCTGTGCCAATTCAGAACCCGCTACTTCAGCCTTGCGCATTTTAATGTCGATAGCCCCACCTATGGTGCTCATGCCCGCAGAAACCGGAGCAATACCACGATAAACCGTCATTGAGTCAACAATCAGTGGGGTTGAGTAACTTAATGGCGTATCCATAGCATTAGGACCCGCACCAATAATTGGGTGACCATCAAGGGTGGTAGCAACTCGATCACCAAATAAACCACGATACTGAGCGATACCTGTAATTGGACCATTACTGTTAATATTTGCACCGGGCACAGAAGCTAACCAGTTAGCTAAGTCTGCCTCAGACGTTTTACCTTGAGCGTAACTTTGGTTATCTTCAAGCGAATTATGACGTTGATTTGAAATGGTAATCACTTCGATATCTTTATGAGTACCTTGAGCATTATTGGCCAAAGCAGGAAGCGCTAAAACACTACTACCCAAGACAACTAGGTTAACAGCGATAGCAAGAGGTTTAAGGGTAAAATTCATGTGTTAATCACTTACAAAAGAGTAAAAAAAAATTCAGTTATTGAATTAGTATGTCGCTATTTTGTAAGTGATTACATTTGAAAACAAAGGGAAATGGACAATGTGCGACAAAGTGTCGCACCGTAAATCTCGCTTATTTGCGCTAGGTCAAATTAACGAGATTTATCAGGGAGTAAATAGCTAAATCACCCCTGCTGCTTTTAAGTGGTTCATCGCAATTTGTACACGAGCCCCTTTCATTTTCGCATATGATTCTCGAGTAAAGTTAAAAGCAAAGTAATGAGTACCCTGTGTATTTTCAACAAAACCAACATACCAACCTAACATCGCTTTGCTCGATTTATCATTGCTATAAGCACGACCGGCACCTGTTTTTGCATATATTTTATAGGTATCAGTACTTTCGACTAACATAACTTCTTTTAAGACATTTACGCTCTCTGGACTAACGGCTAATTTTCCTTGAGCCATTTTCTGTAAAAAATAGACTTGTTCAAGCGCTGAAATTTGTAAACTGCCATTTAACCAAAAATCATCTAAACCTGATGAGATATCTTGATTACCATAAGCAAACTTAGTGACATAAGATTGCATCCGTTCTTGACCAATATCCATTGCCAGTTGTCTATAGATTGCCACCATGGAAAATTTAAACGCTGAGCTAAGGTTATACTCTGGTAAACGCCAAACAGACGGCCACCATTTTTGTACTTTAAATTTTTCTTTATCATAGGTTAATGTTTGCTTAGCATCTTTTATTAATTGAGTATCTAAGCCAATTAGACTGTTTGGCACTTTAAAGGTAGAGAACGGTGAAAAAGCTTGTTTCGCTCTTTGCTGGTTGATCAGTAATAAGGTTTCACTTTTTTCTACTGTCGATGAAGCTTGAGTAACTTTATCGTCACTTGAAGACTTTTCTCCCTCGGTTATTTTTTCAGTCATCGTTTGACTCGTTTTTTCACTGAGCAACACGAAGGTACAATCATTATTCTCAACGCGACATAATTCTGTATTTGCACTGGCTATATGAGTAAAGCCAGTAAGTGCTATAGCACTCAGGGTGATGATAAATTTTTTCACGAAGACCTCTATTGAGAAATTGTATAAGTAGAATAAATATTTATAGAAAAATAATACGCGGCTTAGCATTTATAGACAAGGATCCAAATCAAGCTTGCTTATTTATCTCATTGATAAGGTGACAAATGTTATTTTAGTGTCACAATGGATAGATTGGTTATCAACAGGAATATGAATGAAATCCCTTTTTGCTATATTTTTTATGCTATTAAGTTCGGCGATTTTTGCAAAAGAGTCTGCTGAAGAAATATTCGCTCAGTTAACTCCCTCGCTATATCAAATCAAATTAATCGATAAAGCCAGTGGTGAGAAATCCTCGATCGGTTCTGCTTTTCAAATTAGTGCAGACGGTATTATTGCTACCAACTACCATGTTATTTCAAGTTACGCTCGTCACCCTGAAAAATATCGCATCGAATACCTAGATCACTTAGGTAATACCGCTCAAGTAAGCTTAGTGAGTGTTGATGTAATTAATGATTTAGCGCTGGTAAAGCGACAAGTTAGCAAGGATATGCCGTTCTTTTCATTATCTGATAAAAAACCCAGTAAAGGTGAGCAACTTTTTGCCCTAGGTAATCCACACGACTTAGGCATGATTGTAGTGCCTGGTACCTACAATGGTTTAAAAAAAGAATCATTTAACGAACGTATTCATTTCACCGGTTCAATAAACTCGGGCATGAGTGGCGGACCTGTCGTTAATAAATTAGAACAAGTTGTTGGTATTAATGTCGCCACTTCAGGTAATCAAATTGGCTTTTTAGTGCCTCACGAAAAATTAGTTAATTTATTCGATAGTTATTTAGCATCGCCACCTGCTGATATTAAGCAGCAGATGGCAGCACAGCTTTTAGCCAATCAAGAAAAGCTAATGAGCGCATTAATAAATAGTACTTGGCAAAGTAAAGAACTTGCGGGTAATGCCATGTTTCCACTGATTGATGTGCCTTTTATTCGTTGTTGGGGTGACTCAAATGCCGATAAAACTGATGCTTTAATTTTAGCAGCTGTTGCCAGTTGCTCTTTAGATGAGAATACCTATATCTCATCACATTTTTTTACTGGCAGCGTGGAAATAGAGTTTCGTTATATGCAAGCCAAAGACTTAAGTGATAATAAATTTTATCACTTATACCAACAACAGATATCACGTGCAGGAGCTGGCAATAGAGCCGGTAAGGATGATGTCAGTGAGTACCAATGTCACCATGATTTAGTGATGCCAGAGAGTACCGCAAATACCAGCCAAGAAATTAATAATAAAAGTGTCTTTTGTACTCGCGCCTATAAAGACTTCCCACAGTTATTTGATGTTTTATATTTAGGTGCTAGCATCGACAAAGATCAACAAGCGTTGGTGAGTCACTTTACGTTAGCTGGGGTTAGCCAAGAAAATGCGATGACTTTTACCGGTAAATTTATTGAGGCTGTGTCATGGAAGTAACGAACAAAATACCAGAGCCAGAAGCGTTTGAACTATCGGCAGAGCAAGTGCCTTCAACTCGCTTTACGGATCATAATGAAATTATTATTGAAGAAGTTACCCGCAATCACAAGCTGCTGCACCGTCATAGGTTAAAGCAAAATAACGTATCAATTGGCCGTGATTACAACAATGATATCATTTTAACTGACCCACATATTTGCCCCCAACATTTATCGTTAAATTACGTGCAAGGAGCATGGCAGCTTGCAGATAATAACTCTGTCAATGGCACCACTTTAGAAAGTGAGAATACCAAACAGAGTCTTAGCGAACAGCGTACGGTTAATGATGGCGATGTTATTGTTTTAGGTAAGAGTCAGCTCAGAATATTATTTAGTGACCATAAAGTAGCTGAGACTGTGGCTTTTAGCCCGTTTGAATCTCTTATCGATATAGTCCGTAATCCAATTGCTGTTTTTATTAGTATTGCCTTATTCATGCTAATTGCCGCGAATATTTCTTACTTAAATCAGCAGACAGCAATTAATATTAGTCAGATTTTTGTTAGTGCCTTTAGCATGAGTTTATTATTTGCTTTATGGCCTGCTGGCGTCGCGTTGGTTTCCCACCTCACCAAGCATGATCCAAGAATATTAGCGCAACTGGGTATCAGCTTTTCTTTCTTTATTCTAATGTGGCTAAGTGATTTGCTAGAAAAAGTGATTAGCTTTAATTCTGCCAGTAACTCTATGCTAGGCATTGTCATTACTTTATTACCCATTGCTTTAGCATTCAGTTTATTCTGGCTAAATAGTTACATTGGCTTTCACATGCCTGCTAAGCGAAGGCTTTTCATCGCTTTTGCGATTACTTCACTGTTATTTGGCGGCAGCTATTTACTGCAGTACAGTAAGAAACCTGAATTCAATCCACATCCAAGCTATAACTCGACCATAATGGCTCCACCATTTTTATTAGCGCCAAGTAGTAATGTTGATGAATTTGTCGAGCAAAGTAATAAGTTGTTTGACAAGGCAAGTAAAGCTGCACAAGCAGACTGACGGTAACTTCAAGCAATAAAAAAGGCTTATTTTCATGTGAAAATAAGCCTTTTCTTCAGCGTGCGTTCAATCACGCAGCTATTAATTACGGACGTGGGATAAAGCCAACTGCATCATACACTGAGCTTAATACCTTGCGAGCACGCGCAGAGGCTTTCTCTGCACCCTTACGCATCACTTCATCTAAGAACGCTTGGTCTTGGCGATATTCATGGAATTTAGCTTGAATAGGCTCGAGTAATTCAACCACGGCATTGGCTACATCGCCTTTTAAATGCCCATACATTTTATCTTCATAGTCAGGCACTAGATCAGCAACGCTTTTTCCAGTAGCACAAGATAACAATGAAAGCAGATTAGAAACACCTGGCTTTTCTTCAATGTTGTAATAGATATTCGCTTGCTCATCAGAGTCGGTTACTGCACGTTTAATTTTCTTGGCAATTTTTTTCGGCTCTTCTAACAAACCAATAAAGTTACCTGGGTTGGTATCAGACTTAGACATTTTCTTCGTAGGTTCAAGCAAGCTCATAACACGTGCGCCATGCTCAGGAATATATGGCTCAGGTACTTTAAAAATATCACCATGAAGGTTATTAAAGCGTGTGGCGATATCCCGAGCAAGCTCAAGGTGTTGCTTTTGATCATCACCAACAGGTACTCGGTTAGCGCCATAAAGTAAAATATCTGCCGCCATCAACACAGGATAAGTAAATAAACCCGAGTTCATGTTAGCTTCAGACTTTTGTGACTTATCTTTATATTGTGTCATACGGTTTAGCTCGCCCATTTGCGTATAACAACTCAATATCCAGCTCAACTGTGCATGCTCTGGAACATGTGACTGAATAAAAATAGTGCTTTTTTCTGGGTCTACACCACAAGCAAGATATAAAGCTAAGCCATCTAAAGTGGCATTACGAAGATCTTCAGCTTTAGGGCGAACCGTAATAGCATGTTGATCAACAAGCATGTAATAACATTCGTGTGTTGATTGCATATCAACCCATTGTTTTAATGCGCCTAAATAATTACCAATAGTTAACTCGCCTGAAGGCTGACAGCCACTTAATACAATAGGTTTACTTGTCATTTCTGTTTCCCTTAAATTTCTAAATCTTTATTTAGGCTTGTGATGATACTTTAGCAAGCTCAGTACGCATTTCATCAATGGCAACTTTGTAATCGGCTTGTGAGAAAATAGCTGAGCCTGCAACGAACATATCTGCCCCTGCTTCAGCTATTTCTGCAATGTTGTTAGCTTTAACACCACCATCGACTTGTAGACGAATGTCGTAGCCACTTTGTTTAATCTTATCTTTTACCAAGCGCAGCTTGTCTAATGTTGTTGGGATAAAAGATTGACCACCGAAGCCTGGGTTTACCGACATTAATAAGATAACGTCTAGTTTATCCATAACAAAATCTAAACAGTGCAATGGTGTTGCAGGGTTAAGTACTAAGCCTGCTTTACAGCCGTTATCTTTAATTAACTGTAAGCTTCTATCAATATGATCACTGGCTTCAGGGTGAAAGGTGATAATGTCTGCACCTGCTTTGGCAAAAGCAGGGATGAGCGTATCAACTTGCTTCACCATCAGATGAACATCGATAGGCGCTTTAATGCCGTAATCACGTAACGACTGACAAATCATCGGCCCAAAAGTTAAATTAGGCACAAAGTGATTATCCATCACATCAAAGTGAACAACATCGGCGCCTGCTGCTAAAACATTGGCAACATCATCACCTAGACGTGCAAAGTCAGCTGATAAGATAGAAGGAGCAATTAAAAATGGTGACATAGGTTTAACATCCCAAAAAAATATGCCGCTATTATACCCATGCAAATTCAAATTGCGAGTTCCAAGCAAGCTGCACCTGCAAAGTCATTGCACTTTTTTTGCACAAGTTTTCAAAACACGCACCATGAGTGAACATAGAATCTACCTACTGACATTCCACAAAATATATAAAGAAGAAACTGAACAATTTAAAGTATTGATTTAAATGGCTTAATATTTTATTTTCAAAAATATTAACCCACCACTTGTTACAGGCATCAAGATTGCAAACTCATCTATAGACAACTTTTATAACAATACAATAAAGAGACTTATGATGACTAAAACATTAGCAAGCTTAGCAATTTCTGCTGCATTATTAGCGGTAACTTCTTTTCAAAGTTCAGCAACCGAAGGCCTATCAGCAAACGTAGCTGTTACTAATAACTATTTATGGCGTGGTCTTGAACAGACAGGCGGTGATGCTGCAATCTCTGGTGGCATTGATTATGCGAGTGAATCTGGATTTTATGCAGGTACTTGGGTTTCAAATGTTGCTTGGGGCACAGAATTAGACCTTTATGGTGGTTATGGTGCAGATATTAATGAAAGCATGTCATACGATGTTGGTTTCATTTATTATGCTTACCCTGATGCTGATGATTCTGATTTTTCTGAAATCTACGGCAGCTTTACTTTTACTGGCCTAACGGTAGGCGTAGCAATGTTAACATCATCTGAAGATTATGATGCGGGTGATTCTATCTATGTAAATGCTGATTATGCCTTAGCGCTAAGTAATGAAGTAGAAGTTAATTTTCATATTGGTTCATTCAGTGGCGATCAAGTTGACGCTTGGCTTGGTGAAAGCTCAGTTGATTATGGTGTAAGCGTAAGCAAAGACAATTTCACTTTTGGCCTTTCAAAGACAGATTTTGATGATGGCGGCAATAGTGATGATATGAAATTCTATGTTGCTTACTCTATAGATATCGATTTATAAAACCATAGCCAGCTATTTTTTCGGTTAGGTAATTGTTGAAAAAACAAGCAAAGACATTAGGGCGAACATAGTTTATACTTGTTCGCCCTTTTTAATGAAAAGTAAAACACTATGTCAAAATGGATGATGACAAACCTTTCCCTAGCAAAGTTAAAACAGCTAAGTTTCGCTTTTGCACTAACACTTATAATCTTATTCAGCTTGAACAAGCAGACTAGCCAGCAAAATTTACAAGTTGAGTTACTAACATCCTGTATGGCAGTTGAATCTAATTTGCCGATGAACCATACCAACCACCCTTGCTATACAAATAATATGTCTAACAAAAGTTGGATATCTTGGTTATCCGGAGAAAGTAAATCTACCCATTTACATTTTTTAGATTTTGTTGAGCTTATCCATTACAGCTTTAATTAAAATTTCCTTAAACATGATGCTTCATAATATTAGCCTGAAAGACAGCTTTAAAAGTGTCGCCGCTGCTTTTTTTGGTGTACAAAATAACCAGAATCGCGAGAAAGACTTTTCTCAAGGTAAACTAAAGCACTTCATTATTGCCGGTGTGATTGGCGTAATTGTCTTTATCGTAACCTTGATGATTATCGTTAGCCTAGTGTTAGCTAATTAAAACCTTTCGATATTTCATACAGATAAAATAAATAGCGGTACTGCTTTATTGCTTTAAGTTCATCAAACCCATACTATGCATACAATATACACAAAGAATAACTATCAGTATGCATACAAAGCTCCTTTCTGTTTTATGGATAACCCTCTATTTATGCGCTAGCCACTCTTTAGCTAAAACGGCCAAAGCGAATTTCAGCTTACCTACGTGGACTTCGGTCCAAATGACAAGTAAGACATCTTTACGAGGTAGTGCTATTAAAGAGCAATCGCTATGGGTAACAGGTAGCAATAATAGTGTTTTTGTAAGTCAAGATGGCGGAGCTACTTGGAAAAATAGGTCTGTGCCGCAATCGGTCAAATTAGATTTTCGTGACATAGCGCTTTTTGATAAGCACACTGCTATTGTGATGGGTGCTGGCAGTGATTTACTGTCGGTGCTTTATAAAACTATTGATGGTGGCAAGACTTGGCAGCTTCTATACCAAAATACTGATAAAACGGGTTTCTTTAACTCTGTTGCCTTCTGGGATTCTAAACAAGGCTTATTAATTGGGGATCCTGTCGATGGCTACTTTGTCGTGAAAAAAACCAACGATGGCGGAAAGACCTGGCGCAGGATATCAATAGGAGGACTGCCAAAAAAGCAGTCAAAAGAGTCTGTATTTGCGGCAAGTGGTAATAGCATCATTGTGGGTACTCAGGGCAAAGCTTGGATAGCAACCGGTGGTTATTCAGCTTCTGTATACTCAAGCTCAGATTATGGTGAAACATGGCTACGTAGCTCGGTGCCTATCTACCGAGAAACACAAACAGCGGGTGGCTATGCCATGGCAATTAATCAAGCTGAACAACCTTTCATTCTTGGTGGTGACTATCTTGATAGAACAATGAAATACAATAATATGGCTAGCTTGATAGCAAACCAATGGCAAACCACTCAAACAGGTAATCATGGCTTAAGAACGGCTATGTCATGTCAAAGTAATACTTGTATATCTACAGGAAAAACAAGTTCAGACATATCCTTAGACTCAGGGCGCACATGGCAAGTATTAAAAGGCCAAGGGTTTTATACGTTATCGAGTGACAAAGGCGTCTTTATAGCTGCTGGCGCTAACGGAACGGTAGGTATTATGGATTTAACTAAAAACTGAGATAACAACAAACGGTTAACTTTAGTTATTTATAAAGCGCGAGTACCTCTTTAACTTTCACTCGCCCTTTGCCTTTTTGACTTATTGAACGCTGTACTTGAAATAACTCTCTCTTAGTCGCATTTTTATAAAGCTCACGGGTAAAATCAACATAATGATTTGAAATTACAGTGGGTATTTTTTGCAACTTAGCTTTTTCAGCACAGGCAACCAACCTTCTTTGATCATCATCGGTAAATGAATTACCTGCATATGCAGTAAAGTTAGCTGTCCTATTAATTGGCGAGTATGGCGGATCGCAATAAACTACATCATCAGTTTTCAATTGAGCAAAGGCCGTCTCAAAGTCACCTTGTAAGAACGTCGCTTTTTGAGCTTTCTTTGAAAAAAATTCTAGCTCTAGCTTTGGAAAGTAAGGGTGTTTATATCGACCAAAGGGCACATTATAACCGCCACTTTTATTATATCGGCACAACCCGTTGTAACCATGCCTGTTTAAATATAAAAATAATAATGCACGAAGATAGGGATCTTGAGTTGCGTTGAATTGCTTACGTAACTCATAATATTTTTCTGGATCGTTGTAGTCACCCTTAAAATACTGTTGAGAGTCATTTATAAATTCAGCTGATTGATTTTTTATGATATTAAAAAGTGAGATAAGGTCTTTGTTCATATCAATTAATAGATAATCATCAAAGTTAGTATTTAAAAAAACAGAGCCGCCACCAACAAAAGGCTCAACGAGTCTTTTCTTACCTTTTACTGGCAAAACTTTTAAGATATCACCAATAACTCGCTTTTTACCGCCAGCCCACTTCAAGGCTGATCTCGAATTGGCTTGCAATGTATCTTTACTCACTCTAGACCTTATTACCAATACAGCTGTTACTGGCGTTTATTTTTAGCAGAATTCACAGTTAGTACAGATCTTAGCAAGAACAACAGGTTAAAGTCTATTAGCATCAAAAATGATACCTGAGCTATTACTGAACATATGCCTATGGCTGATTAATTTAACTGTTTATGCATGCTACCAAATCACATAAATTATCAGGAGCGGATTGTAGCTTGAATTATCGATTAAAGGTATTTATTTCAGCTGTTATAGATGAAATACCCTTAAGCCAAGGTTTACGCGCTTGAAGTTCTGCTGGTAAAGCTGCCATAGCTTGTTTAGCCTCAGATTTATTCTGATATACCTTTGAGGTGACTACACTAAAGCTTTTGCCGCTAAGCTGTCTTTGATAAGTATGCAAGCCCTGTTCTTTATGTTGGAGCATAAACTTATCCAACAAGATCTCATCTGAAAATCCTGCTATTTGCACCACATAGCCTTGTTCAAATTGCTCTGCTTGAATTAAATAATAGTTGGGTTTAACTGACTCGCTATCAGCAGGACTGCTCGCTATTTTAGCGTCAGCAGTTTTAGCACTCAATGCATGTAAAATATCACTGGTGTTTGCTGCAATTACTTTTTTGTTTTCTACAATGCTGCTAGTAAAAAGTGCTGCGGTAATATCTTCATTGGTCGCCTGGTTGGCTGATGCAAATATAGGTTGGTTGGAACTACTTTGCTCCGATCCCTCTTTTTGTTTCTTTATAAGTTTTCGGCCAGTTAATGCATCTGGATTCAACTGTTCAGCCTCATTAATCGACTCGATACCACTCTTTGATTCACTATCAAATACAGTCTGATGAACGGTGCTAATTGGAGCTTGGTTAGCATCATCTACAATCAGTAAGTATAGCCAAATACATGCCGCTAATATTACTAACAACGTCGCAGCAACACTAAATTTCTGCCAAAGGGATAATGAACCAGTCACTTTATGCTGAGTAAACTTTTTATCATCCATACTCAATACCTGACCGGTACCCGCTTCAATAATAGCTATTTTATTTTTAAACAGACTTTTATTTACCGTTAGCTGCTCTGCTGCGTCTGATAAGCCAAACAATACTACATTGATAGTTAATTTATGCTTTTTGGCCAAACTGACTAATTGACATAACTCGTATTTTACTTGTAATGATAAAGCGTGTGCGTGGTCGACAACAATTGAAATGGCTTCACTTTGTTGCTTAGCAAAGTTTATAACACTTACGGCGAGTGACTGCTCTGGGTCGAATAAGGTATTGGCGAAGAGTTGCTCGACAAGTCGACAACGCATTTGAATATCATTAATTTTGGATGATGCAGCGACAAATGCAACATTATAATGCTGAGCATTTGCTTTGCTATTACTTGATGCGTTGGAAAGGCTTACAAGATATTGACTAGCTAATTGAGAGTACTCTGAAGCATCATCACCAACAACTAATACCGCTTGCTTGGTAAAGCGTAAATTGTAATCTACTCGTGCAATGACACTGATGGCCGTAACTGAGTTAGTATTATTGCTTGGCGTGGTGCTCGGTATGGCTGAATTGGCTAATACAGACATGCTTAATCCTTTCTATTGATAAAGTCGTTTAGGCTAAACTAACCTAAACGAAATAATTATAGAATTTCTTGAAGCATATCCTGAGAAATATCATCGCGAATTTCAGACTGACCTATTGCTGTAGGGATGATAAACCTTAATTTACCAGCAATATTTTTCTTGTCTCTACGCATGTGACGCATAAATTCAGCAAGTCCCATATTTTCTGGTGCAACTAAGGGTAAATCAAATGCTGAAATTAATTTTTCTATGCGTCGAAGATCTGACACTTCAAGTAAATTCATTGTTACTGCTAATTTAGCAGCAAGTACCATGCCAGTAGCAACAGCTTCGCCATGTAACCATTTGCCATAACCCTGTTCAGCTTCAATGGCATGACCAAAGGTATGACCTAGATTTAATAAAGCCCTAACACCTGCTTCAGTTTCATCATTTGCAACTATGTCAGCTTTGCATTGACAACATTTCTCAATCATCAGGGCAAGTACTTCTTTATCACCTGATTTGATTAACGAAATATTATTTTCAAGCCACAAGAAAAAATCTTTATCGCCTAAGATACCGTATTTGATAACCTCAGCCATTCCTGCATTAAATTCACGCACAGGTAAAGTTTTAAGGCTATCAATATCAATCAATACCGCTTTAGGTTGATAGAATGCGCCTATCATATTCTTACCTAAAGGATGATTTACTGCTGTTTTACCACCGACAGAGGAATCCACTTGCGATAGTACTGTTGTTGGGATCTGAATAAAATCTATACCACGTTGATAACAAGCTGCGGCAAAACCGGTAATATCACCAATGACACCGCCACCTAAAGCAATTAATGTTGTATCACGACCATGCTCATTTTTCAGCAAGTGAGACATTATAACTTCAAAGTTAGCTAAGCTTTTTTCAGCTTCACCATCAGGTAATATTACTTCATCGACTGAGTAGTCAGCTAATCGAGTTTTGAGTGCGTCAAGATATAGTGGAGCAACAATGTCATTAGAGACGATACACACTCGTTTACCACGAATATGAGATGAAAAAAGGTCTGCTTTATCTAACAGACCTGAATCAATATAGATAGGATAACTACGTTCACCTAGCTCAAGATTAAGGGTTGCCATGTAAAAGTGTTTCCTAGGTAAAGGGGATTTATTAGAAGTCTAGTTTTTCTATTATCTTATGAGCAACGACTTTCGCGCTTTGGTCATCTGTTTGTACGATAACATCTGCGATGTCTTCATAAAGCGGGTTGCGCTCAACAGCTAAGTTTTCAAGTACTGTGCGTGGCTCTTCAGATGTTTGTAATAGTGGACGACGACGATCTCTTTGAGTTCGGGCGACTTGCTTATCTATAGTTGTCTCAAGATAAACAACAATTCCGCGAGCAGATAAGCGATTTCGAACATTAGTGCTGATGACTGAACCACCACCTGTTGCTAAAACAATGCCTTGCTTTTCGCTTAAGTCTTCAATGACAGTTTCTTCTCTTTTGCGGAAGCCTTCTTCACCTTCAAGATCAAATACCCAAGCAATGTCTGCACCTGTACGGCGTTCTATCTCTTGATCAGAGTCAAAAAACTCAAGATGCAATCGGTCGGCAATTTCTCTACCGATAGTGCTTTTTCCAGCACCCATAGGGCCTATAAGGAATATGTTACGTTTTTCTGCCATTAGATTTACTTAATACTCGTTGTGTTTACAGGATTGTCAGAAGCGTTACTACAATGAAAAAGATGCTTTTGACACAAAAGAGGTCTCCCTCGGAAATTTCAAGGGCGTAATTATCGCAAGTGTTCAGCCTAAATTGCAAGTAGCAATACTATTTACTTAGCTAAAAACTGCCTTTTAAAAACAAAAAATCCACTAAATGGCGTAAATAACGTCATTTAGTGGATTAGTTATGAACTACTTTTTAGAACTGTTCAGTAACAATTCGCGGTGTTACAAAAATTAACAACTCTTTTTTCTCGTTCAATTGACTTGATGTTCTAAATAACCAACCTAGGTATGGAATATCACCTAACACTGGAATTTTAGAGACTGTGCTAATAATAGCTTGTTGGTAAATACCACCTAATACAATTGTTTCGCCATTATTAACTAATACTTGAGTACCGATACGTTGTGTATCGATAGCTGGTGCTAAACCACTTTTAACCTCTGATACTGTATCTTGAGTAACAACTAAGTCTAAAATGATTTTATCATCAGGCGTAATATGTGGAGTAACTGTTAAGCTTAAAACGGCTTTTTTAAACTGTGTTGCTGTAGCACCACTTGAAGCTGCTTCTTGATAAGGTATTTCAACACCTTGCTCAATATAGGCTTCTTTTTGATTCGAAGTAGTTATGCGCGGACTAGCGATTACTTCACCTTTATTCTCTTTCTCTAGGGCTGATAATTCTAGATCCAAGATAGTTCCATTAGCCAATCTTGCCACTTGAAAAGCAATAGTTCCTGCTGGTGAAGCTACTGGTAAGTTAACATTTAAGCGATCAACTAAATCAGGAACGGCTCCTCCTCTAGCAGTATCTACACCTTCAAGTGAACCTGCAGTGGTACTTTCACCATCAGTATTTGTCGCGCCCCAACGAATACCTAACTCTTCATTCATGTTGTCTTTAACAGTAACCATACGCGCTTCAATAACTACTTGGCGAATTGCAACATCCAAGATAGTTACCATGCGTTTAATATCTTCGATACTGCTCGCAGTATCACGGATTAATAAAGTATTAGTACGTTCATCTACTGAAACACTACCACGTGGTGATAGTAAGCTAGTATCTTCATTTTTAATAAGCTCGGCAAATTCTGCTGCCTTAGCGTAGTTAATTTGAACATACTCTGAATATAAGACAGCTAATTCTTCAACTTGTTGTTTAGCCTGCAATGTTTGTGCTTCACGTGCAGCTAATTCATCACTTGGTGCTACCATCAAGATATTGCCTTGCATGCGCTTATCTAAACCTTTGACTTTTAAGATAATGCTTAAAGCTTGATCCCAAGGAACACCATCTAGGCGTAAGGTAATATTACCAGTAACAGTATCACTGATAATTAAGTTGAATTCATTGTAATCGGCAATGATTTGTAAAACAGTACGAACAGGAATGTCTTGGAAGCTCAGTGAAATACTACGACCAGTGAAATCATCAGTTTCACCTAAATAAGTAGGTTCCTTAACCGGTTTTTCTTTTACCGTTAAAATGAATAAATTGTCTTCTTGTTTCTGGGTAAAAATAAAACCGCTTTCAACTTCAATCACCAAACGAGCATTACGACCTTCTTTAAACGTTTCAATACTGGTAACGAGTGTGCCGAAATCTGTCACATCAAGCTTGTAAAGTAAGTCATCAATAATTTCAGTATTATGAAATTCTACATTCAATTTACCTAACTTATCGTTAACGTCAGCAGCTAGCATATTCTCTTTAAGATAGACTAAGATTTGCCCTTCATTGTCACCATTTAATCTAAAGTCAATCGATTCAATATGGTTAATGAAGTCATCCCCCGCAGGGCTTAATTGTTCAACAACTTCTGCAGAATCACCGTAGTTAAAAGTTATAGCAAATTCTTTCTCATTATTTAACGCAACATCAAATACAGACAGTTTTTCTAAGTTAATTAATGCAACAACTTTTCCAGTTGCTGCATCAAGCGTAATATTTTTCACACCCGCATGTTGAACAAGTGTTTCTTTCAGATCTTGTTCAAAAGCACTAGCATCAAAGGTCACTTCAACGAATGCTGGAGTCATCGATGTTTTTACTTCAGGTAACGTAGTAATGTTTTGTGCAAAACTAAATACGAGAACGATTTGATCGCTTTGAATTGTATTATATGAAATACCAACCAATTCATTATTATCATTTGCATTAACACTCATTGAAGTTAATACAGTGGAGAACATGAAGATTGTCGCAAGCCAGAGCTCTTTAATAGCAGTAAAGCTTTTATAATTTTTCATTTGATTAATTAGCATTATTATTTCCTTTACTTATTTGACTCTTCAGATTGTACGATTTCTAATGTTGCTTCTCGCTCTATCCAACATCCTGCACCATCTGGGGCTAATTCAATTATTTTCACAGTTTTTGCACTCACTTGTGTGATACGGCCATTGTATAAGCCAAGGTAATTTCCAACAGCAACTCTATGTAAGCTCATATCTGAAGCTTCGAGTAAAGCCCACAGCATACTTGCATCACCCAAAGTTCCACGCATAGTTAAGTCACTTAGTGCGTACTTTTCTAACGGCTGTTTACGACGGTTTGTATCTGGGCTTAAACACCCTGCCATTTGTTGCATTTTTTGCTGAATAGCTTCAGGTCTAGGTAAAACAAATGGGCTACGTAAATCATCAGCTGAATAAGCTATATGATTAAATGGGTGCACCTCTGGCATAGGTTCAATGTAATTGGTGGTAGTTGCTTTAACTTGAGCCATATGCGCTTTAATTTCTGAAGTATCATCAAAGCAACCAGAAAGCATAGTCATAGCAATGATACTTGATAGTGCTAGTTTTTTAGAAGGTAAACTAAGGTTTATCATTTGCTCGCCTCCTCTTGGTAACGGTAGGTTTTAGCTTGCAACTTCAAGTTAAGCGTATCGCTATCACCGCTAGGAATACTTATTTTAAAATCATGCAAAGTAACAATCCTTGGTAGTCCCGCAATCTTACTTACAAACTGACCAAAAGAGTGATACGGACCAATAACTTCAATATCGATAGGTAGCTCGATATAAATCTCTTTACTGATTTCTGGTTGCCATTCTAGTTTGATAAAATCAAGGCCACTGGTAGTACCAACGAAAGTAATATCATCAAGTAAACCAGGAATTTCATGACTGTTAGGTAAGCTACGTAGTTGGTTTGCAAAAGTATCTTCAGCTTCTACCATTTGTGCTCTAAACAAATCTAAGTTTGCTGCCACATGGTATTTAGTTCGGTAAGATTCTTTTAAAGTCTTCTCTTCAGCTTCGCCACGCTCTAAAGATTTCATTTGATCGCTAATTATGCCCATATAGCCTAAAAAGCAAATGACAACAGCTAAGAAAATAGCTAATAACAATTTTGCAGCGGCAGGCCATTGACCAATATTTTCAAGTTCTAAATTATCAAACTGGGATGCATCAAATTTCATTATTTGCCCCCTTTACTGGCTTGACCGTCATCAACTAAGCCTTTAATTTTTACTTTCATCTTAAAGCTACTCAGTAATTTAGGAGAGCCATCATCCGCTGTAATTGATTCAGGTGTAGCATCAACGAATAAATCAGATAGCTCAACAGCACGAATCATATTAGCTAAATGGTTGTTCGATTCACTCTTACCCATAAGTAATAGGGTATTACCTTGCTTTTCTAGCTCAATAATATAAACACCGTTTGGAATGATTTTAGCTATTTCATCAAGCACTTGCGTACCTACATTTCGGCTGCGCTGTAATTGTTCAACAACATCAATACGCTTTTGTAGTGCTGCTTTCTTATCATTTAAAGTTTTGATTTCAGCGATTTGAATATCTAGCTGAGCGATTTCATTCTTCAAGTATTGGTTTTTGGAGTTTTGACCATCAATACGAGCGTTGTAATAAAAATTGATTGATAAAACCAATGCTAAAGCAAAAACACCTACAGCCGTTAATAAAGTAAAGTATTCTTTCTGTTGTGCCTTTAGTGCTTCTTCGCGCCAAGGAAGTAAATTTATATGTGCCATGGCGTAAAGCTCCTTAATGCTAAACCTGTTGCCACCATTAATTGTGGTGCAACATTAGAAAGCTCATCCTTATCAACAGATTCTGCAACTTCCATATCACTAAATGGATTGGCAATAACTGTATGTATACCTAACTCATCGGTAAGTAGACTTTCTAATCCTTCTAATGCAGCAGTGCCGCCTGAAATTAATAAATAATCAACCTTTTCTTGACCACTAGTTGTCAGGAACATCTGAATTGCACGTCTAATTTGCTGCATCAAAACAGTGTGGAAAGGCGCTAAAACTTCAAAGGTATAATTCGGTGGTAAATCATTTGAAGTTTTTGCTTCTTCTGCTTGCTCAAATGACTTGTTGTAATAGGAAACAATAGAACGAGTATATTGTTCGCCACCAAACATTTGATCTCGACTATAGATATGTTTACCCGCATCTGTAGCCGAAAAGAGCGTTACCGTTGAGCCAATATCAACTATCGCTACTATCTTATCCTTGGCATCATCAGGTAACTGTGCCAAGCATAAATCATAAGACCTGCCGACAGCGTAAGACTCAACGTCAATTACTTTAGCATGAAAATCGCCGGCATCAAGAGCTGCAACTCTGGCTTCTATAGACTCTGTACGGGCAGCACTTAATAAAACATTAACTTTGCTAGGATCAGACTCATTTATATCAAGCGTTTCAAAATCTAGACTTACTTCATCAAGAGGGAAAGGGATAAGGCTATCAGCTTCTATTTCTATTTGGCTAGCAAGTTCATCTTCTGTTAAAGCAACATCCATATAAATCATTTTAGTGATTACAGTCTGTCCTGACACTGCAGCTGCGGCATCTGTTGCCTTCGCTGAAATTTGTTTCCTTAGTTTAGCTATGACGACGCCAACGGCCTCTATATCTTGAATTTCTCGATCTACAACTGATCCTCGTGGCATTGGTTCAATTGCGAAGTCTTCAATTATGAAGCCCTCATTTCCTTGACTCAATAATACAGCTTTCGCTGAATGGGATCCGATATCTATCCCAACCATCATTGAGTTTTTCTTTTTCCACAGTTTGTCTAGCATAACGACCTACAATTTTATTTTTGTAATTATTTTAGACGTAAAATACGCATAAATACATTTATTACATGCTTTTACACGATATACTAGTATTATCTTACATTTTTATCCACTAAATGGACTTTTGTTGTGTTTTCAATCAAAAATTTATTAAAAGTCAGTTTGATACTGGTAATACTGTCGTCAATTGGCGTCTATAGTTTATATTTATCAATGCGTTCAGAATTACCCAGTGTTGAGTCATTAAAAGACTTACATTGGCAAACTCCTCTGCAAGTTTTTACTAAAGATGGTTTACTGATTTCGCAGTTCGGTGAGAAGAAGCGAACACCTTTGACTTTAGATGAAGTTCCTCAACAACTGATTGATGCTTTACTGGCAACAGAAGATGATCGCTTTTACTTACACTTTGGTGTAGATCCTATAGGCATGGGTCGCGCTGTTCTTGGTAAGTTAATGGGTCAAGATAAAGGTGGCGCCAGTACTATCACCATGCAGGTTGCTCGAAACTTCTTTTTAACGCGAGAAATCACCTACACCCGTAAGATTCGTGAGATATTTCTCTCATTCCATATAGAGAGCTTACTAAGCAAAGACGAAATCTTGATGTTATATATTAACAAGATTGAACTTGGTCATAGAGCGTTCGGTTTTGGTGCCGCTGCTCAAGTGTATTATGGTAAAGAAATAAATGAGTTAAATTTAGCACAAATAGCTGTATTAGCAGGTCTACCAAAGGCACCTTCAACGTTAAATCCAATTCGTTCACCAGCGCGAGCAAAAGATAGACGTGCTGTCGTATTAAAACGCATGTTAGTAAGTGGTTACATAACAGAGCAACAATACCAAACAGCGAAAGAACAACCCATCTCTGGAAAGAAACACGGTGCTGAAATTGAACTTAGTGCCCCCTATGTAGCAGAAATGGCTCATCAAGAAATGCTAGAACGTTATGGCAGAGAGAAGGCTTACACCGAAGGCTTTAAAGTCTTTACCACCATAACTTCAAAACTACAAACCGCTGCAGAGCAAGCTTTAGTTAATAACCTGCTAAATTACGATCAGCGCCATGGCTATAGAGGAGCAATCCGTTCGCTTCGACCTCAAGATAATGACACGGATTTAACAACACAGCCATTAGCCCCTTTAACATCTAAGGACATTGCAACTGCATTATCACAAGCAAAATATTACCAAATGCTTGTGCCTGCTGTCGTAGTAGCCGTAGAAAAAAAATCCGTAGCGATCCAGCTACAAGGCTCTCAAGCAGCAACAATAGATTGGCCAGGTCTTGCTTGGGCTAGACCTTACATTAATGATCAAAAACAAGGGCAGCCACCTAAGCAAGCTAGTGATATCCTTAAATATGGTGACGTCATTTTAGTCAGTAAAATGCCTGATGATAATTACCGACTAGCTCAACTCCCTATGGCGAGTGCTGCTGTTGTGTCACTTTCACCAGATGATGGTGCAATTAGAGCAGCAGTCGGTGGTTTTAGTTTTGAACAAAGTCAGTTTAACCGTGTCACGCAAGCTAAACGTCAGGTCGGTTCTAATATCAAGCCTTTCATCTATTCTGCGGCTCTTGAAAATGGCTTTACCCTAGGAACACTAGTCAACGATGCCCCCATTAATCAATGGGATAAAAGTTCGGGTGGTGTTTGGCGCCCAAGAAACTCTCCTGAAACATATGTTGGTCCGATTCGAGTTCGTCAAGCGTTAGCTGAATCAAAAAATGTTGTCGCTGTACGTTTATTAAAAAGCATCGGTGTTACCAAAACTATTAACCATTTAACTGCTTTTGGCTTCGATGCTAAAGATTTACCTCGAAGTGAAACCTTAGCACTTGGTTCAGCATCATTAACCCCTTTAGAAGTAGCAACAGGCTTCGCTACTTTCGCTAATGGTGGCTTCTTGATTGAGCCTTATTTAATTGATCGAATAGAGAACAGTGAAGGCGAAGTAATATATCAAGCGGAACCCGCTTTAGCTTGCGATCCTTGCCAGCAATCTATAGACCAAGAAAATCAAGATGCAGACAGCCTCAATGCACAGGTAACCTTAAATGAACTCACAGGTTTTAGTGATGAAAGTGTTGCGAACACTGAGGCTGACGCAGTTACTCCTGTCAAGCAAGCAGCTAGAGTTATCAGCTCACAAAATGCCTTTTTAATTACTCAAGCATTAAACAGCGCAATTTGGGGTGCCGATTGGTCTATCAAGCCTGGTTGGCAAGGAACTGGTTGGCGTGCAAGAACATTAAAGCGCAGAGATATTGCCGGCAAAACTGGAACAACAAATGAAGCAAAAGATGCTTGGTTCTCTGGCTTTAGCCGACGTTTAGTGACAACTTCTTGGATAGGGTTTGATGATCCTGGGCATATGCTAGGTCGCACTATCTATAATAACAACTTAGGCAAGAACCAAACTACGGGTAATGAGTTTGGTGCAAAATCAGCACAACCCGCTTGGATTGATTTTATGCGTGTTGCTTTAGCTGATATTGAAAATGAGGGTTTCCAACCGCCAGTTGATATTGTTTCAGTTCGTATAGATAAGGCCACAGGTAAGCTGACCAATAAGACGGATAAATCCAGTAGATTTGAATACTTCCGTTTAGGTAATGTGCCAACAGATTTTGTGTCCGAAGATACTAGCAGTGAAATACATTCAGGTAGTAAAAAAGAACCTGAGGAAGAAGAGCTGTTTTAGTTAATTGCTTTTTACGAATAAAAAAGCAGTTAGCTAATGGGCTAACTGCTTTGTTCATTTGGACAGTTTTTTTTATTACTTGTTCAATCTAACTAAAGACGCTTTCTCACGCTTTTTACCAGTACCTTTAATGAATATCTTTAACGAATACTTTTGAATTACGTTGAAAATTATACATTTCTTTTTTTCCTTCAGGCAACCGCTCCATTGAGGTTTCAATAAAACCTTGTTCGCGAAACCAATGACCACTGACAGTTGTTAATAAAAACAACGAAGTTAAACCTTGTCTTTTAGCCGCCAATTCAAGTGCGTTGATAATCCTTTCACCACGATTCCCCTTACGGTAATCAGGGTGAATCACCACACAAGCAATTTCACCACTATTCGCTTCTGGATAAGGGTATAAAGCAGCACAAGCAATAATCACATCTTCTTTTTTCAGCACAGTAAAACGATTTATCTCAACCTCAAGTAATTCACGAGAACGTTTCACTAAAACGCCCTCTTCTTCAAGCGGCTGGATTAACTCTAAGATTCCTACAACATCATCAATAGTAGCAACAGAGACTTCTTCCTTGTGATCTTTAGCAATTAAAGTACCTGAGCCATCTCGGGTGAATAACTCTTGCAATAATGCCGTTTCACTTTGGTAACTGACACAATGACAACGTTCTACGCCATTCTCGCCACTTTGAATAATTGAGCGCAATAGCAATTGACGAACATGACAATCCTTCTCATCTAGTAAAGTTTTTACCGTGCGAACGCTACAACTTCTAATCAGCTTACCTGTTTTATCAATCAAGCCCTCATCTTCAGTAAGCGCAATTAACTTATCCGCTTTTAAAGCAATTGCCGTTTGCGTGGCAACATCCTCGAGAGCTAAGTTAAACACTTCACCTGTCGGGGAATAACCAATAGGAGAGAGCAAAACGATTGAACCATAATCAAGCTGCATGTTAATGCCATCAGAGTCTACTCTTCTGACACTACCAGTGTATTTATAATCTATGCCGTTTCGAACACCCATAGGTTTAGCGATAACAAAATTACCTGTGCTCACTCTTATTTGTGAGCCATGCATAGGCGAATTGACCAAGCCTGTTGAAAGCAGCGCTTCAATATGCAGACGCAAAGAGCCGGTGGCATCTTTCACCGCAGTTAATGTTTCTGCATCGGTAATTCGAAGGTTATTTTCTATGCTTTTCGTTAGGTTTCGCTGCTTCATGCGATCTTCAATTTGTGGCCGTGCACCATGCACCACCACCAACTTCACACCAAGACTTCGCAGTAAAGAAATATCATGAATAATGTTAGCAAAATTGGGATGTGTTACCGCTTCGCCACCAAACATCAACACCACGGTTTTTCCACGATGCGCATTAATGTAAGGCGCGGCGTTTCTAAACCATTTAACGTAATTTTGATCGCTATTATTCATGCTTTCCATTCTTTTTAATACTACCTATTTACCTTGTCCAACAATGTATTGCATAGCAACTTCATCATTAGCATCTTTATGTGGACTTGGTTCACTATCCTCAATGATATTTTCAGCAAGTGAGCTTTTATCTATTGAGTTAAAGCCAAGCGCGCTAAAGTATTGTGGAATGTAAGTTAACACAATAATTTGCTCTAGCTCCATTTGGTGAGCAAACTCAAGTAAGTATTGAACTAATGCTTCTCCTTGACCTTGTTTTTGAGCGTATTCTTCCACGACCACAGAGCGAATTTCTGCTAAACCGGTTTGATAGATATAAAGTGATGCTGTACCCACCACAACACCATCAAGCTCAGCAACGACAAAGTTTTGTATGTCATGAATAATATTGTCACGCGTGCGAGGTAAAATTTCACCTTTATCTGCCCAAAAGTCAGTCAGTTGATAAATACTATCAACATCTGACATTTTCGCACGACGTACTGACATAGCCGCAGCTTTTTGCGCATTTAAACGTTGTTTCACTTGTTTAAGTGCCACTTGAGTTTGTTGTTTACCCGGCGCGCCGACCACTTGTTCATTCAATATTTCTTCATTACCGGTAGCCAATGCTTTTTCAACTTGTGAACGCGATGTACCACCTAATGCTTCACGCTTATCTAAAGTCGATTCAATAGATAAGTGCTGATAAACATCTTGCTCAATTTTGTCAGAGTATTCTTGTAACTGAGTAATGGTTAAATCTTCTAACGGTACGCCTTTATCAATAGCGGCGAGTACCACTTCACCGACAATGTGATGTGCTTCACGAAACGGAATATCTTTACCTACTAGGTAATCAGCAAGCTCAGTCGCATTAGCGTAACCTTGCTGCGCTGCTGCTAAAGTACGTGAACGATTAACTTTTAAGCCGTCAGCCACAAGCACTGCCATTTCCATACATTCTTGCCAGGTGTCCATTGCATCGAATAAGCCTTCTTTGTCTTCTTGCATATCTTTGTTATAGGCAAGTGCTAAGGCTTTCATAGTGGTTAACATGCCCGTTAGCGAACCAAAAACACGACCTGCTTTACCACGGATTAACTCACAGGCATCAGGGTTTTTCTTTTGCGGCATTAAAGATGAACCTGAGCTCACTAAGTCACTCATTTCAACAAAGCCCGCTTCACCTGAGTTGTAGAAAATTAAATCTTCAGCAAAACGTGATAAATGCATCATTGAAATACTGGCAGAAGCAAGCAACTCAATGACGTGATCTCTATCAGACACCGCATCTAAACTGTTCATGGTTGCGGTTCTAAAACCTAAACGACTAGCTAGGGCATTTCTGTCGATTGGATAGGCCGTACCCGCAAGTGCACCTGAGCCTAGCGGTGAAACGTCTAGACGGTATAAGGCATCTTTTAAACGACCAATATCACGGTTAAACATTTCAACATAAGCTAAACACCAGTGACCAAAAGTAACCGGCTGCGCACGTTGTAAGTGGGTGTAACCCGGTAATACCGTATCTTTCTCACGCTCAGCCAAGTTCATCATTGATTGTTGTAAATTCACTAAGGCAAACAATAAGTCGCCGCCCGTTTCTTTACACCACAATTTTAAGTCAGTGGCAACTTGGTCGTTTCGGCTGCGACCCGTATGGAGCTTCTTACCTAAATCACCTGTTTTTTCAATTAACTGAATTTCCACCCAGCTATGAATATCTTCTGCATCTGATGCCAAAATTTGTTTTGGATTTTCTTCTACAGACGCTTTTAATTCTTCTAAAGCCGCAACTAAACGCGTTAATTCATCATCATTTAATACGCCCACTTCATGAATGGCTTGCGCCCAAGCAATTGAACCAACAATATCTTGCACCGCCATGCGATAATCAACAGGTAGCGAGTCGTTAAATTTCTTAAACTGTAAACTCGCTTTTTCTTTAAATCTTCCGCCCCATAATGCCATGGTTACTTCTCCGTATCTTTTAAAGAGTCTTTTTGGCTAAGAGCAGTGATTCTGCTTGATAAGCTAAATAAACGGATAAAACCTTCTGCATGTTTTTGGTCGTAAACATCATCAGCACCAAAAGTAGCAAATTCTTCTGAGTACAAGCTATTTGGTGAACGACGTTGAGTCACTTGCGCCATGCCTTTATATAACTTAACTACTACATCACCAGTAAGTTGTTCAGCAAAAGAAGCAGCAGAAGCTAACTGTGCTTTAGCAAGCGGCGTAAACCAACGACCATCATAAATAACGTGTGAGAATTCAAGACCTACTGATTCACGGTATTTAAGTGATTCTTTGTCTAAAATTAATGTTTCTAAGCCTTTATAAGCAGCCATTAAGATAGTGCCGCCCCTGTCTCTTATACACATCTGACGCTGCCGACGATCTACTCTGTGTAGA
>OLII01000153.1_pt1 | contig 26582 bp, 26 predicted proteins | sample 1609481 | NCBI WGS metagenome assembly OLII01 (sample SAMN05416859, study PRJEB24817) | seawater metagenome | isolation source: Sea water | place: Canada:Atlantic | collected 2013-11 | reverse complement strand
GTGCATAGGTCAGCGCCTTGAGGGTGATCAGCGAGCGCTTGACCCGCGCCGTGTGCTCGCCCACCTGCGGGCAGCGCGCAGCAAACTCGCGCCACTTGTGCGCGGTGTCCAGCAGCGCCTGCTCCGGCTCGAAGGCCGGCTGCAACGGCAGGTGCGATGGCTGGTGGCTCAGGCTGAAGGTGTGGCGCTGCCCGGCCTTCACGCTGAAGCGGCTGCCGGTATGGTGATCGCGTGCGTGGGTGCTTACCGTGCTGCGCAGGGTCAGGCGGTCCGGCCCGGCCACGGCGGTCAGGGTCAGCGGGTCGAGCTTCTCGACCCAGGGCACGCTGCTGCCATAATCGAAGCGCATCACCAGGTCCATGTCGAAGGCCACCTCGCCCTCCAGCCCCTCGACGATGCGCAGCAAGCTGTGGTGCGCATCGTCCAGCGGCATGCAGTCGATCAGGCGCGCACGGCCGCTGGCAGTCACGAAGGTGGTGTGCAGGATCAGGGTGTCCTGCTGGTACTCGCGGGTTACCTCCAGCGGCGCTTCGCGCGGCGCGATCTGCCAGCGCCCGTTTTCTTCGTCGCCCAGCAGCGCGGCAAAGCAGGCCGGCGAGTCGAAGCGTGGAAAGCACAGCCAGTCCAGCGAGCCGTCCCGGCCCACCAGTGCTGCGCTGCGGCAATTGCCCAGTAGTGCGTAGTCTTCGATGGCGCCCGTCATGAACCTCCCGTCAACCAATGCTGTGCCAGACCCGCCGATCGCGGGCCAGCAGTTCGTCGGCCGCCTGCGGCCCGTCTTCCCCGGCCGCATACGGCTGCACCTCGCCGCCCTGCGCCCAGGCGTCCAGGAACGGCTGTACCGCACGCCAGCCGTTCTCGATGTTGTCGGCACGCTGGAACAGCGTCTGGTCGCCCGTCAGGCAGTCGTAGATCAGGGTTTCGTAGCCCGTGGAGGGCTGCATCTTGAAGAAGTCCTTGTAGGCAAAACCCAGCTCGACGTTCTCCATGGCCAGGGTCGGCCCCGGCCGCTTGGCCTGCAGGTCGAACCACATGCCCTCGTTGGGCTGGATCTGGATCTTCAGGTAGTTGGGCTTGGGCCGCTCGGCATCGCTGTCGCGAAACTGCGCATAGGGCGCCGGCTTGAAGCAGATGGCGATCTCGGTGTCACGCACGCTCATGCGCTTGCCGGTGCGCAGGTAGAACGGCACGCCCACCCAGCGCCAGTTGTCGATCATCACCTTGAGCGCCACGTAGGTTTCGGTCTGGCTGTCGGGGTCGACCCGTGGCTCTTCGCGGTAGCCGGCCAGCTTCTTGCGCCCCTGCTTGCCGGCGGTGTACTGCCCGCGCACCGAGTTCTTCAGGGCCATGGCCTTGGACCACGGGCGAATCGCGCCGATCACCTTGGCCTTTTCACTGCGCACCGCGTCCGCGCCAAAGGCGGCGGGCGGCTCCATCGCCACCATCGCCAGCAGCTGGAACAGGTGGTTGGGCACCATGTCGCGCAGTGCCCCGGTGGTGTCGTAGAAGGCGCCACGGGTTTCCACGCCCACCGTCTCGGCAGCGGTGATCTGCACGTGATCGATGTAGTGGTTGTTCCAGAACGCCTCGAACAGGCCGTTGGAAAAACGGCTGACCAGGATGTTCTGTACCGTCTCCTTGCCCAGGTAGTGGTCGATGCGGTAGATCTGCTTTTCGCTCATCACCTTGAGCAGGCAGGCGTTCAGCGCCTCGGCGCTGGCCAGGTCCGAACCGAAGGGCTTCTCCACCACCACACGACGAAAGCCGTTGGCCTCGTCCAGCAGCCCGGCCGCCCCCAGTTGCTGCACCACGCCGCTGAAAAAACGCGGCGAGGTGGCCAGGTAGAAGATCGCGTTGCCGGTGCGCCCCTTGTCGATGCGCTCGGCGATGGCCTGGTAGGTGGAGGGCTCCATGAAGTCGCCGGTGAGGTAGCCGATGCCCTTGGCCAGGCGCTTCCACAGCTTGTCGTCCAGGCACCGGGTGGCGCCTTCGCCCTGGTCGCGTTCACGCATGAAGGTTTCCAGGCGCTCGGCGAATTCGCCGTCGGTGGCCGGGTTGTGGTCGACCCCGACGATGCGCATGCCTTTGTCCAGCAGGCCGTCCCGGTGCAGGTTGTACAGCGCCGGCATCAGCAGGCGTTTGACCAGGTCGCCATTGGCGCCAAACAGGAACAGGGTACAGGCTGGTGCCGCTTCGACGTCGTGTTCACTCATTCGGGCTTCTCGACATGGCCACCAAAACCGAAGCGCATCGCCGACAGCAGCTTGTCACCGTAGGTGCCCTGCTGCTGGCGTGAGCGAAAGCGCGCGAACAGTGCGCTGGACAACACCGGTACCGGCACCGCCTGCTCCACCGCCGCATCGATGGTCCAGCGCCCTTCGCCGCTGTCGGACACCGAGCCGCTGTAGCTGCCCAGCTGCGGGTCGGCCACCAGTGCATCGGCGGTCAGGTCCAGCAGCCACGAGGTGACCACGCTGCCGCGGCGCCACACCTCGGCGATTTCGGGCAGGTTGAGGTCGAAGCGCTGGTCGGCCGGCAGGCTCTCGCTGGCCTTGGTCTTGAGAATGTCGAAGCCCTCGGCATAGGCCTGCATCAGGCCGTACTCGATGCCGTTGTGGATCATCTTGACGAAATGCCCGGCGCCGGGTGGCCCGGCATGGATATAGCCCTTTTCGGCGCGCTCGCTGGGGCCGGTTCGGCCACGGGTACGTGGAATGTCGCCCTCACCCGGTGCCAGGGTGGAGAACAGCGGCTCGAGGCGTTCGAAAATCGCCTGCTCGCCGCCGATCATCATGCAGTAGCCGCGCTCAAGGCCCCACACGCCACCGGAGGTGCCGACGTCCACGTAGTGCAACTGGCGCTCGGCCAGGTGCTGGGCGCGGCGGATGTCGTCCTTGTAGAAGGTATTGCCGCCGTCGATGATCACATCGTCCGCTTCCAGCAGGTCGGCCAGTTGCGCGATGGTCTGCTCGGTGGCCTCGCCCGCCGGCAGCATCACCCAGACCGCGCGCGGCGCGTCCAGTTGCTGCACCAGTGCGGCCAGGTCGGCGGCGCCTGTGGCGCCCTCGGCCACCAGCGTATCGATGGCGGGCGCGTTGCGGTCATGCACCACGGTGTGGTGCCCCTCGCGCATCAGGCGCCTTGCAATATTGCCGCCCATGCGGCCCAGCCCCACGATTCCCAGTTGCATGTGCCGATGCTCCGTAAAGTGTAGAAAGCCTGCTCAGGCCTTCAAGGTTAGTCCAGGCAGGCCCGGGTTGGTTTCATCGACCAACGGCACGACAGCGATAAACAAAAAAGTTCCCATGACAGGAAAAAGAATTCAGAATCGCGGCCGATCGAGCGTCTACGCTCAAACCATGTACCAAACCAATTGCGAGGTGTGCAATGGGAACCTTGATGTCAGCGAGCCCACCCCAGACCCTTTACGTGAGCGTGCGCCGCGACGAACTGCGCCGCCTCAAGGAAGAACGCGACCAGTTGCAGCGTCAGGTGGCGCAGCTGAGCCTGCTGTTGCAACAGGCCCAGGGCAGCGACAAGGCCGTGGTCACTCTCTAGGCGGCCAGCAGCGCCCGCGTCGAATACACAGCGCCGGCCACCGCCACCAGCAACAGCACCAGCCCCGACAGCCGGGCCACCAGCGCCCGGTGCCGCTGCGCCAGGGCGCCGCGCATCAGCGCGATGTACAGCGCCAGCACCCCCAGGTCGACCACCAGCCACAACGCCGCCAGCACCCCGATGCTGGTGCCGAACGAGGCCGTGACGTGGATGAACTGCGGGAAGAACGCCACGAAGAACAGAATGTCCTTGGGGTTGGCGATACCCACCGCAAAGCCGTGCCACCAGCCACTTGCCCTGGGCGGCGGCGCATCCTCCACGGCTGGCGCACGCAGCGCCCCCAGCCCCAGCCAGGCCATGAACACGCACCCCACCAGCGCCACCGCATTGAGAACCACCGGGCTGAGTGCCAGGCTGCCGGCCAGGATCAGCGCAGCGGCGGCCACCAGCACCAGGGAGGCGGCATTGGCCCCCAGCGCCGTGCGTATGGCCGCCCCGGTGCCCGAACGCCCGCTGGTGCCGACCACCAGCGCCACCACCGGCCCAGGGGTGGCGATCAGAATGAGTACAGTGCCCAGGTAGGCCAACAGCAGCGTGGTGTTCAAAAGAGGCTCCTTTGTCGTCAATACAGGTCAGGTGCAGAGTGTGCGCAGCTGCATGGCCCTTGAAAAACGCAAAATGCTCTGCCCTACTACGACAAATACTCATCATGGACTGCCCCTGGCATGGTTGAACGTCTGCCCCCGTTGTATGCACTGCGCGCCTTTGAAGTGGCGGCCCGTACCTGTTCGTTCACCCGCGCCGGGGAAGAGCTGGCGCTGACCCAGAGCGCCATCAGCCGCCATATCCGCACCCTGGAAGCCCAGTTCGGTTGCCGCCTGTTCGAGCGCCACGGCCCGCGCCTGCGCCTCACCGACGCCGGGCGGCGCCTGGCCGAGCAACTGGGGGCGGGCTTTGCCCTGATCGAACAGGCCTGCCAGCCGTTTCGCAGCGCTTCGCGCCACCTGCGCCTGAAGGCGCCCTCCACCCTGACCATGCGCTGGCTGCTGGGCTGCATCCAGCGTTACGCCCTGGCCGACACCGTGCAGCTGGCAAGCGTGTGGATGGACGTCGACAGCGTGGATTTTGCCAGCGAGCCCTACGACTGCGCGGTGCTGCTGGGCAATGGGCAGTTCGGTGGGCAGGTCGAGGTGTGCAAGCTGTTCGATGAGCGATTGATCCCGATCTGTGCGCCGGGGTTGCTGGGGGATGGCGTGTGGGATGCGCAGCGGCTGGCCAGGGTGGCGTTGCTGCACCCGTCCAATGACCGGCGGGACTGGCAGCGCTGGCTGCGCGGGGCGGGCCTGCTCGAGCAGGTCGACCTGCAGCGCGGCACGCTGTTCGATACGCTGGAGCAAGGGATTGCGGCGGCCATGGCCGGGCATGGCGTGTCGATCGGCGACCTGGCGCTGGTGAGCGACGATGTCCGCGCCGGGCGGCTGGCGTTGCCGTTCGAACAGGCGGTGGCAACGGGGGATGCCTACTACCTGGTGTGGCCGGTGGGCAGTGCGTGGCGCGAGAGCATCGAGCGGCTACGGGTGTACCTGCTGGGGCAGTTGCCGGCCTGAAAAACTTCGCGGGGCAAGCCCGCTCCCACAGGTACGGCGCTGGTTTCGAGAACGGCGCTGTACCTGTGGGAGCGGGCTTGACCCGCGAAGAGGCCCGCAAGAGCGACCTCAGAACCGCGTCGTGGCACTCACCCCGAACGTCCTGCGATCCCCCCGCGCATCCCACGCCACATCGAACGGCAGCGGCACGCTGTCGGTCTTGTACTGCTTGTCGGTGAGGTTGTTCACGTAGGCGGTGAAGTCCAGGTCATATTGCCCGCCCACATGGTACGTGGCGCTGGCATTGCCCAGTGTGTAGCCACCCTGCGACACGCTGTGGTCGGCCTGCGCGGTGGGCAGAAAGAAGATCCGGCTCTGGTAGCGCCAGTCGGTGCCCAGGGTGATGTCGTCGCCGTTCTCCAGCGCAATGCGATAACTGCCCCCCACCGCCAGCGTGCGCGACGGCGAACGTGCAATGCGGTTGCCCGAGTAGTCCACACCCCCCGACTCGAAGTCCTGCAACTCGGTATGCAGCAGCCCCAGCGAGCCATGCAGTTCCAGGTTGGCCAAGGGCAGCGCCTGCAACTCGAACTCGGCACCGCGTATCACGCCCTGGCCGCTGTTGGTCAGCAACGACACCACCTGCCCGTTGCGCACCGACACCGCGTTCACCTGGATGTCCGAATAGTCGTAGTAGAACACGTTGGCATTGGCGATCAGGCGCTCGTCGAACCACTCGCTCTTGACCCCCAGTTCGTAGGCGTCGACGTTCTCCGGCGCCACCACCGAGGCCTCGGCCTGCACCTGCGCCCCGCCGCTGAAGCCGCCGGAACGAAAGCCCTTGGAATAACGCAAGTACACCCGCGCGTTGTCGTTGAGCTGGTATTCGGGGGTGAAATCATAGGTCAGCTTGTTCCAGGTGCGCTTCTCGTCCTGCACCACCGTGGTCACCAGCGGCCCGCTGTAATGCTTCCACCAGTCGTTGCGGTTGCTGAAGTCGACACTGGCAGCGTCCGGCGCAGCCACCCGGCGCAGGCCGATGTCCTTGGTTTCGCGGGTCCAGCGCAGGCCGGCGGTGAAGCTCAGGTCGTCGGTGGCCTGCCAGGTGCTGCTGCCGAACAGCGCGAAGCTGTCGGTCTTCTGGTCGATGTCGGTACGCCCGAAGTCGGCCACGCCGAAGGCCTGGTTGTAGGCTTCGGGGAACAGCGCATTGCTGTTGTGGCTGTCGAGCTGTTCGTGGAACAGGTGGGTGCCGACGATCCAGCTCACCGGCTGGTTCTTCGCCGACGACAGGCGCAGCTCCTGCGACACCTGCTTCCAGCGGTCGTCGTTATAGCCACGGCCGAACTCGTAGATGCTCATGTTCGGGCTCTGGGCCTTTTCGTGCACGTCGTCGAAGGCGGTGATCGAGTCCAGCTGCAGCTCGCCCAGGTCCCACTTGAGCGCCAGTTGCAGGCCGTTGTGCTCGATGCGGTCATCGGCCTTGCCGGTGAAGGCGACCTTGTCGGAGGCAGGCTTGGGCGCAGGCCCGAACAGCGTGCTGCCGCCCGGCCCGGCACCCCAGGCGCGGGCCACGATACCTTGCCCCTTGTAGTCACGGGCGTGCAGCTGCAGGGTGGCCTGCAGGTCGTCGTTGACCTGGGCCAGCAGTTGCAGGCGCAGGGCCTGGTCGTGGATGTCGCCGGCAGTGTGGCCATCGACCTCGTTCTTGAGCTGGCCGTCGCTGCTCTGGTCGATGAACGCCACCCGCGCGGCCAGGCGGTCCTTGACCAGGGTATCGCCGTAGGCACCTTCGTACAGGCGCGAATTGTAGTTGCCCAGGTCGAGCTTGAAGTAGCCGTTGGCGCCGTCTTCGAAGCTTGGCTTGCGCGACACGAAGTTGATCGCGCCACCGGTGGTGTTCTTGCCCCACAGCGTGCCTTGCGGGCCGCGCAGCACCTCGACGCGCTCCATGTCGTAGAGCGGGAAGCCGGTGGCCACGTGCGGGTCGATGTACACGTCATCGGTATAGATGCCCACCGGGTACACGGTGGTCGAGGCCATGTCGCCCGAGCCCATGCCGCGGATGTACCAGCGCGGGCGCTGGTGCCCGGCGAACTCGGGGGCGATGGCGTTGGGCACGTTCTGCAGGGCCTTGCCGGCACTGAAGCCGCCGCCGCTGCGGTCGATCTGGCGGTCACTGACCACCGAGATCGCCGAGGGTACGTCCTGTACCGATTCTTCGCGCTTCTGCGCGGTCACGGTGACGGTGGGCAAGGCGTCGGCGGGCGGTGCGGCGGCCAGGGCGGCGGCGCCGTGCAACGTGGCGGCAATGGCCAGGGCAAGGGGTAGATAGGCGGTAGGGGCAGGCATGGCTGGGGTTCCGATGAGTCAGGGTAAGCGGACTATCGCAAGCGGCGTGCCAATGAGACATGTACTTGATTTATATGTGTTTTATGGATAAACAGCGAACGTACTGCTGGCCAGGCAACAGTGAGGCAGCAGTGGGTTGTGTGCCAGGCATCAGGGCCTGTTCACCGGCAAAATGCTGCCCTGCGACAACGCCTTGATTTAAGGTAGGCGCTTGCTGCCACCCACCAGGAGCCTGCCGATGATCCGCCCCGCCACCGCCCACGACGTTGCACCTGTACAGGCACTGATCGAGGCTGCCTATGCGCTGTACATTCCACGCATCGGTGCCAGGCCGGGGCCGATGCTGGAGGATTACGCCGCGCTGATCGCCCAGGGTCGGGTCGAGGTGTTCGAAGAGCAGGGTCAGGTGCTCGGTGTGCTGGTGCTGATCGCCCAGGCCGATGGCCTGTTGCTCGACAATGTCGCGGTAAGCCCGGCCGCTCAGGGCCGCGGGCTGGGGCGACAACTGATGGCGCATGCCGAAGCGCGTGCCCGGCAGCTGGGGCTGGAGGTGGTGCGGCTGTACACCAATGAAGCGATGAGCGAAAACCTGGGGCTGTATGAGCGGCTGGGTTATCGCGAAACCCACAGGGCCGTGCAGGCGGGGTTTCGGCGGGTGTTCATGGAGAAGCGGCTGGGCGACTGAAGTGCTTGGCCGGCAAGGCCGACGCCTACAGGCGTAGCGCTGAACCTGTAGGCGCCGGCCTTGCCGGCGAAGGGTTGTCTCAGTCTTCCAGCGGCTTGGGCGGCGCAGCCGGCTTGGCGGGCTTGGCCGGTTTGGCATGCTTGCCCGGCTTGCCCTCTGGCGCAGGCTCGGCGGCGGGCGCTGCGACCGTCGGCGCCACAATGGCCTTTTCGCTGGCCGGCAACTGGTCGACCGCCGCGAAGATCTGCTCCGGCTCCACCGTGCCGTCATGCTCGATGATGTGCTTCTCGCCGTCCTTGCCCACCAGCACCACCTGGGTGCCCTTGCGCGCGCCCAGGCTGAGTTCGCGAATCAGCGCCATGGTGGTCTGCTGCTCGAGGTTCTTGTCGTCACGCTTGCCGACCATGCCCGCCACACTGTAGAGCACCAGGTTGCGCTCCTCGAACTTGCTCTTGGTCGCCGGGTCCTTGAGGGCCTCGTTCAAGGTGCGCAAGGTCGGGTCGGCGGTGCTGGGGGCAATCACGATCAGGGGTCTGGACTTGCCCAGGTCAACGGCCAGGGGCGCGTCGTCGGCGAGCAGCGGGCTGGCGACTGCCAGCAGGGTGGCGAAGGTCAGTGACCGAACAAGCATGTGCATCTCCTTCTTGTTTCCATGCACCAAAGACTACAGATCAAAGCGAAAGATCCGAGCGAGCCTAAACGACTGCCCGCGTGTGTGGACGTTTACAAAAGTAACTTTCGGTTTCAAGGGTAGCTGTGCATGTGCAGAGGATAGCTGAAGGTCAGGGATGTGTCGGGCTACTGGCCCCTTCGCCGGCCAGGCCGGCTCCTGCAGGTTCGCTCAATGGTGGTGTGCAGGGGCGCAACAGCCCCATCAGAACAACCCCATCTGCCGATCGATCAGGGTGCTGAAGTCATCCCCCACAAACGGCAGTATCGCATCGGCCACCGGCTGCAGTTGCCGGGTCAGGTAATGCTCGTAGTCGATGCCGTTGCGCCGATTTTCCAAAGGCTCGGGCCCGGCCAGGGTCATCACGTAGCTGATCCACCCGCCATTCTGGTACTGGCGTGGCCGCCCCTGGCTGTCGTTGAACTCGTCGGCCATGCGCGCCGCCCGCACATGCGGCGGCACGTTGCGCTGGTAGTCGTCCAGGGGCCGGCGCAGGCGCTTGCGGTAGACCAGCTGATCGTCCAGCTCGCCGGCCAGGGTGCGCTGCACGTAGTCCTTCACATAGGCCTGGTGCGGCCTGCGCTCGAAAATGCGCTGGTACAGCTCCTGCTGAAAGTGCTGGGCCAGCGGCGACCAGTCGGTGCGCACGGCCTCCAGGCCCTTGTAGACCATCTCGTCGGGCCCGCCCTCGCGGTGCACCAGGCCCGCATAGCGCTTCTTGCTGCCCTCCTCGGCACCGCGGATGGTGGGCATCAGAAAGCGCTTGTAGTGGGTTTCGTACTGCAGCTCCAGCGCACTGTCCAGGCCGTACTCATCGCGCAGGTGCTCGCGCCACCACTGGTTGACCTGCTGCACCAGGGCACGCCCGATCTCCCCGGCCTGCGCCTCGTCATGGGCCCGCTTGAGCCACACGAAGGTCGAGTCGGTATCGCCGTAGATCACCGTGTAACCCTGGGCCTCGATCAGCTCGCGGGTGCGGCGCATGATCGCGTGCCCGCGCATTGTGATCGACGACGCCAGGCGCGGGTCGAAAAAGCGGCAGCCACTGGAACCAAGCACCCCGTAGAAGGCGTTCATGATGATCTTCAGCGCCTGCGACAGCGGCGCATTGTGTTCGCGCTTGGCCTGCTCGCGGCCCTGCCACACCCGCTCGACGATGGCCGGCAGGCAATGCCGGGTGCGCGAGAAGCGTGCGCCGCGAAAACCCGGCACCGAGTGTTCGTCATCCGGCTCGCGCAGGCCCTCGACCAGGCCGATGGGGTCGATCAGAAAGGTGCGGATGATCGACGGGTACAGGCTCTTGTAGTCCAGCACCAGCACCGACTCGTACAGGCCGGGGCGCGAATCCATCACGAAGCCGCCGGGGCTGGCCTCGTCCGGGCGCCCGCCCAGGCTTGGGGCGACGAAGCCCTGGCGGTGCATCAGCGGTATGTACAGGTGACAGAACGCCGCCACCGAACCGCCGCTGCGGTCGGCCGGCAGGCCGGTGACCGTGGCGCGTTCGAGCAGAAAGGTCAGCAGCTCGGTCCTGGCGAAGATGCGCGTGACCAGCTCGCAGTCCTTGAGGTTGTAGCGCGCCAGGGCCGGCTTGTCCTCGGCGAACATGCGGTTGATTTCGTCCATGCGCTGGTACGGCGTATCGATGGCCTTGCCTTCGCCGAGCAGGGTCTGGGCGACGTTCTCCAGGCTGAACGAGGGGAAGCTCCAGGTCGCCGACCGCAGCGCCTCGATGCCGTCGATGATCAGGCGCCCGGCAGCGGCGGCAAAAAAGTGCGTGCGGCTGCCGTGCTCGCGCCATTCCATCACCTCGCCGCCGCGCCCCAGGCGCAGCGGCACCTGCAACTGCTGGGCATGGGCGTGCAGCACGCGCAGGTCGAACTGAACCAGGTTCCAGCCGATGATCGCGTCGGGGTCGTGCCGGGCCATCCAGTCGTTCAGGCGCTCCAGCAGCTGGGCACGGCTGGCGCAGTACTCCAGGTCGAAGTCCACGCCACTGGCGTCGCCGTTGGCCGGGCCGAGCATGTACACCTGGCGCTGGCCACAACCTTCCAGGGCAATCGAGTACAGCTCGCCGCGCTCGGTGGTCTCGATGTCCAGCGACACCAGGCGCAGGTTCGGCCGGTAGTCCGGGGCCGGCTTGAGCTGGGCGTCGAGCAGCAGGCCGTCGGCATCGGGGCGGCCGCTGAACGTCACCGGGGCAGTGATGAAGCGCTCCATCAGGTAGCGCTCGGGCGGGCGGATGTCGGCTTCCAGCAGGTCGACGCCCGCGGCGCGCAGGCGTTTTTCCAGCTGCATCAGCTGGCGATGCTGGCGGCAGTACAGGCCCAGCACCGGTCGGTGGCGGAAGTCGCACAGCGCCAGCTCGCGCAGCTCGACGTCGCGTTCGGTGCGCAGCACCGCATCGACATGGGCACGCTGGGTGGCGGCGACGAACGCCACCGACGTCTGCACGGGCAGGCGCAACTGGCGCGGGCCCTGGTCGGTCGCCAGCCAGAACTCCACGCATGTGCCCTCTGGCGTATCCCGCCAGTGCCGGGTCAGGACAAAGCCCTGTTGAACCTCCACCGCTGCAACCTCGTACCCCTGTCAATGCGCCGATTCTACCTGATAGTGCCGGGCTTACCCGGCATTGCGCCGCCCCAGCGGAAAACCGTGCCGGTGCGAACGCAGGGTCAGGGTCAACGCCAGCCCCACCAGCGCCAGCAGCAGCCACGGGAAACTCTGCACGCCCCAGTGGCTCAGCAGCACGCCGCCCACCAGCCCGGCCACGGCGATGGCCAGGTTCCACACGGTGACGATCATCGACTGCGCCACGTCCGCGCCCTCGCCCGCCGCATCGGCACTGGCGGTCTGCAGCAGGGTGCCGGCGCCGCCGAAGCTCAGGCCCCACAGCGCCACACTGAAGTACACCAGCAGCGGCGCACCGGTAGCCAGGCCCAGCAGCACCGACGCCACGCCGAAACCGACCAGGCTGCCCAGCACCAGCCGGCGCAGGTGGCGATCGATCAGCGCGCCCACCACGCCAATCCCCACCAGCGCGGCGCAGCCGAACAGCAGCAGTACCGGGCCGGTGCTGCCGGCCATGCCGCCGGCCTGCAGAAACGGCACGATGTAGGTGTACAGCACGTTGTGCGCCAGCACCCAGGTGAAGATCACCGCCAGCACCGCGCTCACCCCGGGGGTGGCCAGCACCTGACCGATGGCGGCACGCCTGCCGGCCGGCAGGCCGTCGAAGTCCGGCACGCTGAGCAGCACCCAGCCCATCAGCACCAGGGTCGCCAGCGACACCAGCACGAAGGTGCTGCGCCAGCCCAGCAGGTCGCCCAGCCAGGTGCCCGCCGGCACCCCCAGCGACAGCGCCAGGGGCGCGCCGATCATGGCCACCGCCATCGCCCGGCCCTGCTGGCTCACGCTGACCATGCGCCGTGCGTACCCGGCGATCACGCCCCACGCCAGGCCGGCCGCCACCCCGCACATGAAGCGCGCCGCCAGGGTCAGGGTGTAGTGCTCGGACACCGCCGTCACCGTGTTGAACACCCCGAAGCCGAGCACCGCCAGCATCAGCACCCTGCGTCGGCGCCAGCCCTGGGTCAGGGTCACCAGCGGGATCGCCGCCAGCAGCGAGCCCAGCGCATAGGCCGTGACCAGTTGCCCGGCCATCGCCTCGCTGACCTGCAGGCCGCTGGCGATGTGCCCCAGCAGGCCGGCCGGCAGGGTCTCGGTGAGAATCGCGATAAAGCCGGCCATCGACAACGCCAGCAGGCCGGACAACGGGAACGCCGGTTCGGCCTCCACCCCTGCTGCGGCCTGGGCCGGGCAACTGCTCTGGGACATGGTGCAAACTCCTGAAATAAAAAAGTGACTGCACGGTAATCCTTCCCGCCACTGCGGAAAAAGACGGGTAGAATTCCGCACAATCCGGACACACCTGTCCGCAATCGGAGAACGACCATGGACAGCCTCAGCGGCTTCGTGGTGTTTGTGAAAGTGGCCGAAACCCGCAGTTTCGTGGCCGCCGGCAAGGCCCTGGGGGTCAGCGCCTCGGCGGTGGGCAAGCGCGTGGCACGGCTGGAGAGCCGGCTGGCGGTACGCCTGTTCCACCGCAGCACCCGCAGCATCACCCTCACTGCCGAGGGCGCGCTGTTTCTGGAGCGCAGCCGGCGCATCCTGGCCGAAATCGAAGCCACCGAAGCCGAGCTGTCCCAGGCCAGCCAGGCCCCGCGCGGCAAGCTGCGGGTGAGCCTGCCCCAGGTCAGCAGCATGATCGTGCCGCTGCTCAGCGACTTCATCGGGCAGTACCCACAGATCGAACTGGACCTGGACTTCAGCGACCGCATGGTGGATATCGTCGGCGAAGGTTTCGACGTGGTACTGCGCGCCGGCGAACCCTCCGATTCGCGTCTCAATGCCCGCCGCCTGGGCGACTTCCGGCATGTGCTGGTGGGCTCGCCGGCCTACTTCGCCGAGCACGGCACACCGCGCCATCCCCGCGATCTGGCCCGTCACGCCGGGCTGCACTACCGCTTCCTGACCACCGGCAAACTCCAGCGCTGGCCACTGCGCCGCGCCGACAACGGCGCCGACCACGAGGTGCCGGTGTCGATGGTGTGCAACCACCTGGAAACACGCATCTGCTTTGCCATGCGCGGCCACGGTATCGCCTGCCTGCCGGACTTCACCATCACCCAGCAACTGGAACGCGGCGAACTGGTGACGGTACTGGATGAACACCTGGACCACGGCGGTTGTCTGTACCTGTTGTGGCCATCGGGGCGACAGATGTCGCCCAAGCTGCGGGTATTCATCGACTTCATGGAGCAACGGCTGTTTGCCCCGGTGCCGCCAACCGCTAGAATGCCGACCCAGGAGCCCCACCCAACCATGGATAGCCGGACACCGACATGACCAGCGCTGCCCTTTTTTCGCGGATGGAACGTTAACGTGTTTTCTGCCTGTCGCTACATCAGCCTGCTCTGTCTGCTGCCCGCCCTGGCCCTGGCCGATGAGGTGCGCATCGACCCCCACGCCGACCTGCTGTACCGCCAGGCCCTGCCGTTTCTGGAGCAGGCCGATGCCCGCAGCCGTGCCCTGCCACTGACCCCCGAGCCCGGCGACCAGGAGCTGATCGGCGAGGTCGAGGCGCTGGGGCGCATCCTGGAACCGGCGGTGGCGCTGCTGCGCAAGGCGGCCGAACTCGACCACCCGGTGGCGCAGTACCGCCTGGCGCTGTTCTACATCACCTACCTGCCGCAGAACGACATCGCCAGGTCCGCCTGCCCGCTGCTCGAAGCCAGCATTCGCCAGGGCTTCGCCCCGGCCGCCCTGGGCATCACCACCTGGTGCCCGGCCTTCAGCGACAGCGCCGACTACCGCCAGGCGCTGGAACGCATACCGCTGAACAACACCCTGTACGCCCCCTATTACCCGCAGCCGGCGGTGCGCCTTGAATGCAATCGCCAGCAGCCCCAGGGGCTGAACATGCAGTGGGGGCGCCAGCGTGACTTCCAGGCCGAGGTCTACCGCCTGCTGGGCACCATCGACCCGGGTCAGCGCCTTACCTACTACCAGAAGGCCGTCGACATCAATGGCTGCCTGCCGGCGCAGCGACGCCTCACCAGCCAGCGCTGAAGTACGCGGGCACCGCAAGATCGTACAAGGCAAGCGCCCACGGCTCTGGCATCCTGTGCAACCGACCCCAAGCGTGTGTTGTCATGTCCCGTTCTGCCGTTGCCCGCACTGCCTACATCCAAGGCGCGATCGCCTGCCTGCCGCTGTCGCTGGCGGTGGCCCCCTGGGGGCTGCTGGCCGGTTCCATGGCCATCGAGGCCAACCTCACCCCGCTCGAAGGCCAGGGCCTGTCGGCCATCGTGTTCGCCGGCGCCGCGCAACTGGTGGCCATCGGCATGCTCAAGGGCGGCGCCAACCTGTTCTCGATCCTGCTCACCACCCTGCTGCTGACCTCCCAGCACCTGCTGTACGGCCTGTCGATGCGCCCGGTGATCGCCGACCTGCCGCTGCGCTGGCGGCTGGGCCTGGGCTTTCTGCTGACCGACGAATTCTTCGCCCTCACCAGCCAGTACGACCGCCAGCAGTTCAACCGCTGGTACGCGCTGGGTGTGGGCCTGACCTTCTACATTGCCTGGAACCTGTTCACCCTGGCCGGCATCGTGCTGGGGCGCAACATCCCGCACCTGGACCAGCTGGGCCTGGACTTCTCCATCGTCGCCACCTTCGTGGCGCTGATCGCGCCGCTGGTACGCAACCTGGCCACCGTGGTTTGCGTGGCGGTGGCCCTGTTCAGCTCGGTGCTGTTCAGCTACTGGCACTGGGAAACCGCGCTGGTGCTGGCCGGGCTGCTGGGCATGAGCGCAGGCTTCATCTGCCAGAAACTGACCGGAGCACGCACATGATCATGCTGCTGATCGTTGCCATGGGCCTGCTGGTGTTTCTCAACCGCTACGCCTTTCTCGAACCCCGCCTGCCGTTGCGCCTGAGTTCCAATGCGCGGCAGTTCCTGGGGTTTGCCGTGCCGGGCATGCTCACCGCCATCTGCGGGCCGATCGTGTTCATGCCTGACCACCAGCTCGACCTGAGCCTGGCCAACCCCTACCTGCTGGGCGCGATCGTGGCCGTCGTGCTGGTGCTGTGGACCCGCAGCGTGCTGCTGAGCATGTTGCTGAGCATGGGGTTGTTCTTCGTGCTGCGCTGGTGGTTGAACGGCGCCCCATGAAAACCGTGCTGCGTGAACAGACCCGCCTGTGGCAGGCCCAGGCACTGGGCGACATCGAGATGCTGCATGCGCGCTACGTGCAGCAGCGCTTCGCCCCGCATGTGCACGAAGGCTACGTGATCACCATCATCGAGTCCGGTGCACAGCGCTTCTGGCACCGTGGCAGCGAGCACCTGGCGCCCGAGGGCAGCATGGTGCTGATCAACCCGGACGAGCTGCACACCGGTGCCAAGGCGCATGCCCACGGCTGGCGCTACCGTGGCTACTACCCCGAGCAGGAGCGCATCACCTCGGTGCTGGACGAGCTGGAGCTCAAGCGCGGCGGCCTGCCCATCTTCAAGGCCAGCGTGCTGCACGACCCGCAGCTGGCGCGTGCCTTCAGTGGCTTGCACAGCCTGGCCGAGCATGGCGCCAGTGCGCTGGAGCAGCAGACCGCGTGGCGCGAGGCGGTGTTGCTGCTGGTGCAGCGTCATGCCGGGGCGCGCGAGGCGCGTGCACCGGGGCAGGAGCCGCAGTCGGTGGCCAGGGCCAAGGAGCTGATGGAAAGCCGGCTGGCCTACCCGCCGTCGCTGGAGGAGTTGGCGCTTGCGGTGGGGTTGTCGCCGTTTCATTTTGCCCGGGTGTTTCGCCAGGCTACCGGCCTGCCGCCGCATGCCTGGCTCAAGCAGCGCCGGCTGAGCCGTGCACGGGAATTGCTCAAGGCTGATTGCCTGCCGTTCAACGTTGCGTTTGCGCTGGGGTATTCGGACCAGAGTCATCTGAACCGGCAATTCAAGCAGGCGTACGGCGTGACGCCGGGGGAGTATCGGCGGGCGTGTTCGATGTAAGGTGCCGGGCTGCCCCCACGACCTGGAGCCAATGCAGGAGCCGGCCTTGCCGGCGAAGGGGTCAGCCCCTCACCCATGCACCCAGCGCCGATGCAGCCCTCGCGCCAGTGCATCCAGCATGAAGCCCAGCACCCCGATCACCAGCACCATCGCCATCAGCTCCGAGTACGCCAGCCGGTCGCGGGTATCCAGAATGAAATACCCCAGCCCCGCACTCACCCCGAGCATCTCGCACGGCACCAGCACGATCCACACTATGCCGATGGCCAGCCGCACGCCGGTCAGCACATGCCCCACCACCCCCGGCAGGATCACCTTGCGCAAGGTCTCCCAGCGCGTGGCGCTCAGGCTGCGGCTCAACTGCAACCAGCGCGGGTCGAGCTGACGCACACCCGCCGCCGTGTTGAGCAAGATCGGCCACAACGCGGCAAACGCCAGCAGGAAGTAGATCGGCGCATCACCCACCCCCATCAGCATCACCACCACCGGCATCCACGACAGCGGCGAGATCATGCGCAGGAACTGGAACGCCGGGGTGGTCGCCGCGTCCAGGCGCCGGTAGCTGCCCACCAGCAAACCCAGCGGCACGCCCACCAGCAACGCCAGCACCAACCCCACCAGAATGCGCTTGAGGCTCACCGCCACATGCTCGTACAGCTCGGCATGCCCCAAAAGCTCCAGCAGGCTGGCAAAGGTGGCCTGCGGCGCAAACCGCAAGGCCAGCCCGTCACCGCCGAACAGCACGATCCCACCCCACCACAGCAACAACAGCACCAGCAGCCCGGCGATACCCAGGGCCGCGTGTTTGACTGGCTTGACCATCAGACCGCGAACTCCTCGCTACGCTCGAAGCTGTCGGGCAAGCCGAAGGCCTTGAGCCCGCCGACGGCACCGATGGCGTTGCGCACGAAGCGGTCATCCACCAGGTCGCGGGCGGTCTGTTGCGGGTCCAATGCGGCCAGGAAGCCCTTGTCGCCTTCGATCAGGGTGTCCTTGAGGCGGCGCACCAGTTCCTCGGTGTAGCTGGGGAACGGGTACGGCTGGAAGTCGATGCGCTGCTCGTCCCACTGCGCATGCCGGATCGCCCCGCTCTGCACATACTGTTCGCGGCTGTCGGCAGCCGGCGTGAGCACCCGGCCCAGCACCTCGGGGGCATGCGGGGTGTAGCGGTTGGCACCGCTCTTGGACAGAATCTGCGCCGCCTCGGCGCGGTGGTCGCGGGTCCACAGCTGGGCCTTGACGATGGCGTTGACCACCTTCTGCGACCACTCGGGGCGGTTGTTCAGGTCGTGCTCGTGCATGAACACCACGCAGCATGCATGGTTGCGCCACACGTCCCCGGTAAAGCGCTGCACGCGCCCGACCTTGAGTTCCTCGGCCAGGGCATTGAACGGCTCGGCGACGATGTAGCCGGCAATGCGCTTGCTGGCCAACGCCGGCGGCATGTCCGAAGGCGGCAGCACCACCAGGTTGACCTCGTTGGCCGCCACCGCAGCCGCCGCCGCCCGCGACACCGGCTCCAAGCCGTTATCACGGAACAGTTGCTGCACCACCACGTTGTGAATGGAGTACCAGAACGGGATCGCCACCGTCTTGCCGCCCAGCTGCTTCACCTCGGTGATGTCCGGGGCCACGGTCAGCCCCGAGCCGCCCACGTGGTTCCAGGCCACCACCTTTGCCGGCACCTTGCTGCCGTAACGCGCCCATACGGTCATCGGCGACAGCAGGTGGATCACGTTGACCTGCCCGGAAATGAACGCCTCGATCACCTGCGCCCAGCTGCGCAGCAGCACCGGGCGCTCGGCCTTGATGCCCTCGGCCTCGAACAGGCCATTGTTGTGCGCCACCAGCAGCGGCGTGGCGTCGGTGATCGGCAGGTAGCCGATGCGCACCGGCGCATCCGGCTCGGCGGCGGCACGCGCCTGCAGGCTGCTCAGCAGCGGCATCGCACCGGCGGCACTGAGCACCGCGCTGAGTTTGAGAAAATCACGACGAGTGTGGGTGAAGTCGTCCAGGCACATGGGCAGTCTCCGACGGCGTAGGCAAAGAATCGGTTGGGTAAGTGTGGGTGCGGCTCGCCCGCCGAAGGGTCTTGAGAATCTCGATGCGCAACGCGCCCAGTGCCTCGACCTGCTGCTCACGCGGGTGCGCCAGGTCGATGGGCCATTGGCCGAGGGTCCGCGCCGGGTGGTCGCCCAGTAGCAGGATGCGGTCGGACAACAGCAGGGCCTCGTCGATATCGTGGGTGATCAGCACCGCAGCGGTGCCGTGTTCGGCGATCACGCTCAGCAGCAGTTGCTGCATGTCGGCGCGGGTCACTTCGTCCAGCGCGCCAAAGGGCTCGTCCAGCAGCAGTACATGGGGCTGGCGCGCCAGGCAGCGCGCCAGCGCGGTGCGCTGGGCCATGCCGCCGGACAACTGCGCCGGGTAATGCTGGCGTGCATGCTGCAGGCCCACGGCGGCAATCGCATGGTCGATGCGCGCCTCGCGCTCGGCCTTGGCCAAACGCGGCTGGCGAGCGAAATCCAGGCCGAAGGCGACGTTGCTTTCCAGGCTCAGCCAGGGCAGCAGGCTGGGGTCCTGGAACGCCACCGCCACCCGTGGATGCGGGCCGTCCAGCGGCTCGCCGAGCAGGCTCACGCGACCATCGCGCGCCGCCTGCAAGCCGGCCAGTACCCGCAGCAGGCTGGACTTGCCCACCCCGCTGGGGCCCAGGATCGACACCACTTCGCCCGGCGCCAGGTCCAGGTCGAAGCCTTCGAGCAGGGTTTGCCAGCCCTGTTCGCGGGCGTAGCCCAGGCTGATACCGCGGGCCTGCAGTACCACCTTGCTCATGCTGCGCGTGCCTGGCGTTGCAGCTCGGCGCGCAGTTGCACCAGGCTCGGGGTCACGATCGGCACGAACGCCGACTCGCGCCAGCGCCGCGCAAAGCCTGCGCCGTACTCGCTCAGATAGGCCTTGCCGCCGCTGGCCTGCAGCTCCAGTTGCAGCGCCTCGCCAACGATCTCGGCCAGGCTGATGCGCACCTTGAACAGCGACGCCGGGTTGCCCAGGAAGCGCCCGTCGAGCAGGCCGGCCTTGAGCTCGCTCACCACATCGGCCAGCAGCTCGCGCTGCGCCTCGAGGGTTTGCGCCAGCACCGAACGCACCCCCTGCAGGTGCCCCTGCGCTTCCTGCAAGGCGCGGCGGGCCAGGCCGATGGCCATGCCGCACTGCAGGCCCAGGAACGCCGGGCGCACCGCCGGCAGGAACTGCCGGGCATCCTCATGCAGCAGCCAGTCGCGGCCCAGGGCCACCTGATCGAAATCCAGCGCGGCGGTATTGCTCGACTGCAGGCCCATCAGTTGCAGGTCGGGGGAGCGCTGCACCCCCGCGATGCCGTCGGGGATCGCCACCACGAACGGTGCACCGCCTTCGGCGCGGTCGATGGCGGCCGCCACCACGAAGCCGCCCTTGCGCAGGTTGGTGACCCAGTGCAGGCGCCCGTTGAGCGCCCAGCCCTGCTCGCCGCGCGCCGTGGCGCTGACCTGCAGCGACTCGATGCCGGACAGAAACTTCATTGCGTTGGAGAGCCCGGTGGCACCGGCCAGCTCACCGCTGAGCAACGACGGCAGCAGGCGCTCGCGCAGGGCGCTGTTGGGGCTGTGCAGCAGGTATTCGATAAAGGCCCGCTGGCCCCAGAACACGAAGGCGGCGGCCAGCGAATAGCTGGCAACGCTGGCCACGGTTTCCACGGCGTCGGCCACACTGGCGCCGCTGCCGCCCTGACGCGGGTCCACACCCACACCCAGCACCTTGGCTGCGGCCAGTTGCCCCAGCACCTGCTGCGGGTCGCACCGGCCCTGGTCGAGCGCCTCGGCATTGGCCTCCAGCCAGTGCTGCAATACGGGATCAAGCATGTTCTTTCCTCCTTAGAACAGGGCGCCAGCCACACACTGGCGCCACGGGGCTCACTGAGCGTCGGCCTGCCAGCGATACTTGGCCAGCTCGTCATTGAGCGGCGTGCGCGCAAACACGTTGGCGAAATTGCACAGCGTGGCCAGGCTCACCCCCAGGATAACTTCCAGGGCATGGCCTTCGGTGTAACCGGCCTCGCGAAACTCAGCGTAGGTGGCATCGCTCACATTGCCACGGGTGGCAATCACTTCGCGGGCAAACTTGGCCAGGGTTTCGAGCCTGGGCGATGGTAACTCGCCGCGCGCACGCAGGGCCTGCACCACTTCTTCGGGCAGCTTGGCCTTGTTCAACGCCACCGCCGTATGGCCGGCCACGCAGAAGTCGCAGCCGTGCTGGGTGGCGGCAATCAGCTGCACCACTTCGCGCTCGGCCAGGCTCAGCTCGGCCTTGCCATTGAGCGCCGAAACCGTCACATAGGTTTCCAGCGCGGCCGGCGCGTTGGCCAGCACGCCCAGCAGGTTGGGAATGAAGCCGGAATTCTTCTGCGCGTTCTCCAGGAACGGGCGCGCGGCTTCCGGGGCGCTTTGCACGGTGTGTAGAGTGATGCGTGACATGGCGTGGTCTCCTGCATACTGAAGGTGTTCGCCAAGTCTGTTGGTTATAAGAAAACCGATCCATATTCTACAGTCGCGATTACTTGCTCCTGAGTGTTTCCATTAGATGATTTCTTCCAGCGTTTTGGTCGATTGGTTATTAGAGCGTCTGGAACTGGACGCCAGCCTGTTCCATGTGGGGCGCTACTGCGGTGGCTGGCACGCCAGCACCCAGGGCCTGGCCCGGGCCAGCTTTCATGTGGTGGTGCAGGGCCACTGCTGGCTGCACATCGACGGCCAGCCCGAGCCGCAGCGGCTGGAGGCCGGCGAGGCGGTGTTCCTGCTGCGCGACCTGCCCTATCGCCTGTCCGACAGCGCCGACAGCGACACCGCGCGCTGCCAGCCGCGCATCCCGATGCAGGCACTCGACAGCCAGGCGGCGGATGGCGTGGGGCTGGTGTGCGGGTTCTTTCACTTCCAGCCGGGGCTGTCGTCGCTGATGGCCGAGTCGCTGGCCGACTGGATCATCCTGCGCACCGGCGACCCGTCGCTGCAGGCGGCGCGGGCGCTGTTCGAGCTGATTCTGGAGGAATGCCAGCGCACCCCCGCACCCTCCTCCACCCTGCTGGAGCGCCTGAGCCAGTTGCTGTTCTTGTACGTGCTGCGCCAGCAGGTGAGCGACAACCAGGACCTTGGCGGCCTGGTCGCCCTGGCCCGTCACCCCGCGTTCGCCCCGCTGCTGGAGCAGTTGATCGAACACCCCGAACAGCCCTGGTCGCTGGAGAGCATGGCCGCCTGCACAGGGCTGTCGCGCTCGGCCTTCTTCAAGCGTTTCAACGAGCTGGCCGGCCAGTCGCCGGGCCAGGTGCTGCTGGCGCTGCGCATGCGTCACGCCTGCCAGTTGCTCAAGGCCAACAACACCGTCGAGCAGGTCTGCGCAGCGGTGGGCTATCAGTCCATCGCCGCCTTCACCCGGGCGTTCGGCAAGGCCATCGGCGTGCAGCCCGGCGCCTACCGCCGCCAGCACGAGGGCCGCTGAAACAAAGGCTGTGCGGTAATCGAACAGAACCCGTCGTCGCCCCCTAAAGTCATGCGCCGCGCCTCCGATAGCAGCCTACCCACCGCACAGAGTGGGGGTATTTTTTACTGCCAGGAGTAATGCCCGCATGCTTGCCGACCTCAAGATCCGCACCGGAATGTTCTGGGTGCTGCTGCTGTTCAGCGCCACCCTGCTGTTTTCCACCGTCAGCGCCTGGCGGGCGGCGGTGGGCAGCGACGCGCAGATCAACGAGCTGGACCAGACCGCCCAGCAGTCCGACCGCCTCAACAACGCGCTGCTGATGGCGATTCGCGCCAGTGCCAACGTGTCGTCGGGCTTTATCGAGCAGCAAGGCGGCCACCTCGACAGTGCCAAGGCGCGCCTGGCCATGTCGCAAAAGCTGCTGGGCGACAGCCAGGCGCTGGTCGACGCCTTCGTCACCAACACCCATGAGCCGGCGCAAAAGGCCCTGGCCCAGGACCTGCAGCGCACCTTCGCCGACTACGCCAACGCCGTGGCCGGGCAGCGCGCCGCCACGCTCAAGGGCTCGCTGGACGACTACTTCACCGTCAACGTGGATGCCGGCAACGCCATGCGTGCCCTGCAGGCGCTGCGCCAGCAACTGGTGGCTGCCCTGGCCGAGCGCAGCCGGCAGATCATGGCCGAGTCCGACCAGCGCCTGGCCACGGCCCAGTGGCTGAGCGTGCTGCTGGGGCTGTTGACCCTGGTGCTGGCCGCCGTGTGCTGGGCCTTTATCGTCGCCCGTGTGCTGCGCCCGCTGCGCGAGGCCGGCGTGCATTTTCAGCGCATTGCCGGGGGCGACCTGAGCGTGCCGGTGACGGTACGCAGCCACAACGAGATCGGCCAGCTGTTCGCCGAACTGGAACGCATGCAGCACAGCCAGCGCGATACCCTGGGGCAGATCACCGCCTGCGCCACGCAGCTGTCCAGCGCCGCCCAGGCCCTGGACAGCGTGACCGAGCAGAGCACCCAGAGCCTGCGCCAGCAGGACCAGGAGCTGGAACAGGCCGCCACGGCGGTTACCGAGATGACCACGGCGGTCGAGGAAGTGGCGCGCAATGCGGTGTCCACCTCCCAGGCGGCCAGTGCCTCCAATGCCTTGGCCGAACAGAGCCGCCAGCAGGTCGCCGACAACATCGACGGCACCCAGGCCATGGCTCGCGAAGTGGCGATCAGCGGCGAGCGCCTGCAACAGCTGGCTGTGCAGATTCGCGAGATCGGCACGGTGCTGGAGGTGATCCGTTCGGTGTCGGAGCAGACCAACCTGCTGGCGCTCAATGCCGCCATCGAGGCGGCGCGTGCCGGCGAGGCCGGGCGCGGGTTTGCGGTGGTGGCCGATGAGGTCAGGACCCTGGCCTACCGCACGCAGCAATCGACCCAGGAAATCGAGCAGATGATCAACAGCGTGCAACAGGGCACCCAGGCGGCGGTGGACTCGATGCAGGCCAGTACCGGCCGCGCGCAGTCCACGCTGGGCATCACCCAGGCGTCAGGCCAGGTGCTGGAGGGCATCTACACGGCCATCGGCCAGATCAACGAGCGCAACCTGGTGATTGCCAGCGCGGCAGAGGAGCAGGCCCAGGTGGCCCGCGAGGTGGATCGCAACCTGCTGAACATTCGTGAATTGTCGGGCCGCTCGGCGGCGGGCGCCGAGCAGACCCGCGTCGCCAGCCATGCGCTGTCGCAGTTGGCCACGCAACTGACCACGCTGGTCACGCGCTTTATCGTCTGAGGTGCGGCGCCGGTTCGCCGGCAAAGCCGGCGCCTACAGGGCACCGCGCCCCTTCAGAACCACTCCCGACGCTCCTCGAACGCGGCCCGGATCATGGTCACCAGCACCTGCACCAACGCCGCCTGCGCCGCACGCTCATGCACCGCCAGCCACACCGTGCGGCGCATCGGCGCCTCCAGCAACCCCGGCAATGCCAGCAGGCCACGGTCCAGCTGCGCCGCATAATGCGGCAGCAAGCCGATGCACGCGCTGCACTTGATCAACTGGCTGAACAGGTCGTAGCCCGGCACCCGCGTCACCCCCGCCTCGCGCTCGCTCAACAGGCGGTTCCACGGCGCCAGCGCCGCCACCTGGGCTTCGCCCTGCCACTGCACCAGCATGTAGTCGCGCAGGTCGTCCCGGCACACCGGCCGGTTGCTCTCGCGCGAATAGCGCTTGGCAATGTGCGGGTGATACTCCAGCTGCGCCAGGCGCGTCGGCGCCTCGCCGGCAAACCCCGGCAGCGGCACGCTGCCCGCCTCATCATCGAGCCACAGCACCACATCGGCCTGCGCCAATCCCTGTGCATCCAGGCCGCTGACGTCCAGGCGGATCCCGGCGTTCTGGCGCACGAAGGCCACCAGGTTGCGCGCCAGAATGTCCTGCATGATCGGCTCGGCCACCGCCAGGCGCACCAGCACCGGCGCATCCAGCGCGGTCATGGCCTGTGGCTTGCTGCTCAGGCTCGACTGCAGCAACGCCTGCAACTGGCGCCCCTCGCGGCTGAGCACCAGGGCATGGCCGCGGTTGACGAACAATGGATACCCCACCCGCGCTTCCAGCTGCGCCAGCTTCTTGCGCAACAGGGTGGACTTGAGGTTGAGGCTGCGCGCAGCCTGCATGAAGCAGCCGCACCGCGCACTGGCCAGAAAACAGCTGAGCATCTGCTCGTCCTGCACCCAGCCCAGCCCGGCCCGCACCTTGGCCAGCGGCTCGGCCGGCGGATAATCGGGCACGTAGTGCGGCATATCGAACATCGGCATCCTCGCCTCCTGCCGGGCCCCGGCCAGGGCCCGCTCTTCCTTGATCGGCGCCGCCTAGCGGCTGGCGTCCATGACCTGATTGAGCGCAGCGCCATCGATACTCAGCGTCGCGCTGTTGAACATGCCGTCCACGTAGGCCCGGGCCACCTGTTCCTGGCGCTGGGCGCGCAACAGGTCACGCAGGCTGTCGCGCACCTCGTCCAGGCTGGCCACACGCGGCGGCTGCACCTCGATGAGCTTGACGATGTGAAAGCCCGCCGCACTCTGCAACGGCTCGCTCACCGCCCCTTCCTTGAGCTGCGGCACCGCATCGCGCACCTGCGGCAGCAACTGGCTCAGCGGCTGCAAACCACTGTCGCCGCCACGCTGCGCACTCTCGCGGTCCTGCGAGTTGGCCCTGGCCAGCGCGGCAAAGTCGGCATTGGCAGCCTGGGCCTGCTTGCTCAGGGCCAGCGCCTGCTTGCGCACGCGTGCCACCGACTGCTCGTCCGGCACCGCCAGGAAGATCTGGCTCAGGTGATAGCGCGTGGGCAGTTGCAGGCTGGCCTTGCCGTTCTCGTAGGCCGCCTGCAGTTCAGCCTCGCTGGGATAGTCGGCCGGTACCTGGCTGACCGAGTTCAGGTAGTCGCGCAGCACGATCTGCTCCACCACCGCATGGGTCTGCGCCTGCACATCGGGACGCTCCGACCAGCCCTGGGCCTGGGCCTGCTGGTACAGCGCCTTTTCCGCCAGGCGCGAGCGAATCCAGCCCTCCAGGGCCTGGCGATTGCCGCTCAGTTCCTCGCGCGCCGGCGCCGGCAGCTTGGCGAACAGCGCCTTGAGCTCCTCCACGCTGACCTGCTGGTCGCCCAGGCGCGCCAGCGCCGGCCCCGCATCGCTCGCCACAGCGGCAACCGCCGGCGCTTTCGCGCTGGCTGCCACCGGGTCATCCCCCGTGCGCAGTGCCAACACCACTGCCACGCCCAGAACGGCCAGCGCGCCCGCGCCGGCCCACAGCGTACGTCGAGTCACGAAGCGCTCACCGCTTCAGCCCCGGCCACCGCCTCGTCCTGCACCTGGGCCACGTTGCGGCTGTAGTCGCGCAGGTACACGATGAACTCCTGCAGCAGGCGGTCCCACAGCACCAGGCTGCCCAGCAGGTGCTTGTGGCTGACGCCGTCGGCCACCATCACGTCCATCTCCATCACCAGGAACTCGCCCTGCACCGACAGCCGCGCGAAACGGCGCGACACGTTCCAGCGTTCGGCCAGCCCGGCCGGCAGCTCGCCCTGGATGCGCAGGGCGCAGCTGTAGGTGAAGTCGAGGAACTCGCCCTCGCGCTCGGCACGGTTGCCAAAGCGCACCGCATAGCCCACGCCCTGGCTGGCACTGAGCAGTTGCACCACGGCATTCTGCTCGCTGCGATTGACTCGGCAACCTGCATCCTGCAACAGGGTGGTCAGAGAGTCGGCGCTGACGGTTTCGATCAGTTGGTTGTCGCTCATGGCTTCGCTTCCTTGTGTCAATTGACTTGCGGTTTGCTGCCGCCCTGCGCGGCATCGAACTGGGTCTGGTACAGCTGATCGCCGTAGGCCTGGGCAAGTTCCTCGAACTTCACCCGGGCGCCCCCGGCAAAGGGTTGGCGCATCTTCATCACATCCGCCACATCGATCTTTTCGTAGGCCGCAAGAATCCCCTTGGCGACCCCGTACATCTGCTGATTCTTTGCCGAACACGCCAACACCTGCTGCTCGCGCTCGGCCAGGCTGGCGGCCAGGCGCGCACGCTCGGCTTCCTTGGCCTTGGCCATGCCCAGCAGCTCGTCGTAGGCCTGCTTGTACTCTGTCTCTTATACACATCTCCGAGCCCACGAGACCGTACTAGATCTCGT
>OLII01000152.1_pt1 | contig 26592 bp, 30 predicted proteins | sample 1609481 | NCBI WGS metagenome assembly OLII01 (sample SAMN05416859, study PRJEB24817) | seawater metagenome | isolation source: Sea water | place: Canada:Atlantic | collected 2013-11 | reverse complement strand
TGTTAGGGCTTTTTTGTATCTGTTTTTTGAGTTGAATAGCGTTGAGCTAGCTCAGCTGGATAGCTTTAAGTTAATAAATAGCTAGCTACGAAACTGAATCCCTTTCGATTGCAGGCTCTACTCTTGTAGAAAATACCAAGCTCTTTAATAGGCTTGGATTATTTTCCGCTTCTATGGAACAAATAGCGTAGAGCAGCTTTGGCTGTTAGATCTTGTTTTAATAGAGAATCAGCTATCAAGCAGCGTAATTTCAGCCAATGTTCGACTCCTTCCCTAATAGGCCAATCATTAAGTATCATTCACTATCATTTTGTCCTCTCAAGCTATGCTAGTTAGCATTTCTCGTTTACAGAAGAGCCTAGTTTGCATTAAGTCACTCTATCAATTTATTTTATGCACATTCTGCGGTAGTCGCTTTAGTTAATTGGAATGAAAAAATCAGGAAGGTCGTTGGTAGCACAATTTATGGCAAGACAGGGCTTATGAGCTGTTTGAAAAGCTGGTAATACCTTTAGCAAGGAGGGGGAGGTATTATGGGGCGGGAGTGCAAAAGCATGCTATTAGATCTTGCTGTAAGGCTTTTGCTATGAGCTAGGGTGTTTTAAACATAAAGAGTTTTAAATCAAAGTTTATCATATCGATTTTATGCGTATTTAATGTGCTCTTTGCTGACATGTATTAGGGGGTTTTGAGTATGAAATTGATACTTTATTTGCTAAAGAAGTAGTCTTTATTGGTTTGTGTTTTAATCAGCTCAGTATCTTTTAATAAGGTGAAGGCGTTAAAATAAATGGCAGTTTTTTGTGCTTTTATCGCATGAATGTGCTGTTTTTTGTGTTGTCTACTACCGCCTTCTTCGTATATCTATTCCGTAATGTGAATAAAAACCTGTATTGTGCATATTGTATAAAATCAGCTGTTTTTCCTTGTTAAATCCCACTATTCAGGGTTTTGATGGTGTATACAATATTTAAAGTATGCAAAATTGTATGCATATATTTTATTTTGTGCTGAATAAACGTAGTTTTCGGGGTTGACTATAATTTTTTTTTCTGAAACTCGCGAAAAGAGTTTGCTTTTTGGTTATTGGAGTGATTATTCTAATAACAAGTTTTTTGAAAGAGAATAAAAATGGACAACATGCAGCAACAGTTTTTAGAAGCTGGCACATTAATGTTAGCAGGAATGGTTTTTGTCTTTGCCTTTCTAAGTATATTAATTGTTTTTATTAATACCGTTTTGGCAAAGCTTGCCATTAAGTATCCTGATCCTGTAGCAAAAGCAGTAAGTCGCACAGCAAGGAAAAGTCCTAGTAATAAAACTAGTGGCGAGATTTCACCTTCTGTTGTTGCAGCCATTAGTGGTGCTGTTAAAAAATACCGGGCACAGCACGGACAAGATTAATAAATTAAAACAGAGTTATTTGTTTATTTACCAAATTTAAAGTAATTAAAAGGGCGTTAACATGAGTAAGCCATTAGGTATAACAGAAGTTGTCTTAAGAGATGGACACCAATCAATACTAGCTACTAGGCTACGTTTAGAGGATATGTTGCCTATTGCCGCAACACTTGATGAAGTTGGTTACTGGTCAATAGAGTCTTGGGGTGGTGCTACCTTTGATTCATGTATTCGCTACTTAGGAGAAGATCCTTGGGAACGCATCAGAGCGCTTAAAAAGGCGATGCCAAATACTAAGCAACAAATGCTTTTCCGTGGTCAGAATATTCTAGGCTATCGTCACTATGCTGATGATGTGGTAGAGAAGTTCGTTGAACGTGCTCATGTAAATGGTATTGATGTTTTTAGAATTTTTGATGCTATGAATGATGTTCGTAACTTACAAACCTCAATTAAAGCAGCAGTAAAAGTAGGTGCTCATGCACAAGGTACATTAAGTTATACCGAAAGCCCTGTTCATACGCTTGAAGGCTGGCTAACAATGGCTAAGCAGCTTGAAGATATGGGAGCGCACTCATTATGTATTAAAGATATGTCTGGTTTGTTAAAACCGTATGATGCCGCTGAGCTTGTTACTAAATTAAAAGAAACCGTTTCTTTGCCAATTGCTTTACATTGTCATGCAACCACAGGTTTAAGTGTTGCCACTCAGATGAAAGCGATTGATAGCGGTGTTGATGTGATTGATACCTCTATTTCATCAATGAGTATGACTTATGGTCACTCACCAACAGAAACTATTGCGTCTATCGTTGAAGGTAGTGCGAGAGACTCAGGGCTTAATGTAGAGAAAATGGCTGAAGTTGCCGCTTACTTTAGAGAGGTAAGAGAGAAATATGCCGAATTTGAAGGCAGCTTGAAAGGTGTTGATGCACGTATCTTAACTGCACAAGTCCCTGGTGGCATGTTAACCAACATGGAAAACCAGTTAAAAGAGCAAGGCGCTGCTGATAAGTTTGATGAAGTTCTAACTGAGATCCCTAAAGTTAGAAAAGATCTTGGTTATATTCCTCTTGTGACGCCAACATCACAAATTGTTGGCACTCAAGCTGTATTGAACGTGCTAACAGGTGAGCGCTACAAGTCAGTAACTAAAGAAACTGCCGGTGTATTAAAAGGTGAATACGGTGCAACTGCTGCTGAAGTTGATAGTGCCCTGCAAGAACGCATTTTAGAAGGTAGTGAAGCAATTACTTGTCGCCCTGCCGATTTGTTAGACCCAGAAGTTGATAAGCTATCTGACGAGCTACAGGCTTTAGCAAAAGAGAAAAAGATTTCCCTCGCAGAAGAAACCATTGATGATGTGCTAACTTATGCGTTATTCCCACAAATAGGATTGAAATTCTTAGAAAACAGGGATAACCCTTCAGCATTTGAACCTATTCCTACTAAAGCGACAGCTTCATCAGCGAAAGTAGCGAAAGAAAGCACTTCAACAGCACCAGAAAACTACGCGGTGAGTGTAGATGGTAAAGTTTATGATGTGGTTGTGGCACCTGGTGGCTCGATTGAGTCTGTTACTCAGCCAGCCGGTGATGATGCCATTAAACAATCTGCGTCAATTTCAGCCGAAGAAACATTGAATGCGCCACTAGCAGGAAATATTTTTAAAGTGTTAGTTAATGAGGGCGATCATGTAGAAGCGGGTGATGTCGTTATTATCATGGAGGCAATGAAAATGGAAACTGAGATCCGTGCAGTAACGTCGGGACAAATTGTCTCATTGTTCACCAGAGAAGGTGACGCTGTTGCTGTTGGTGATGCCTTACTTAGCTTTTCATAGGTGCAATGATGGAATCACTTAATACACTTTGGTTATCGACTGGCTTAGCAAACTTTGAGTTTGGTCAGGTAGTTATGATGCTTGTAGGTTGTGGATTACTTTATCTAGCCATTGCAAGAAACTTCGAACCGCTATTATTGCTACCTATGGGTTTTGGGTCAATATTAACGAATATTCCGGTAGCAGGCTTTTCAGAAGTCGGTGGTTTACTTCACTATATTTATTATGCAGGGGTGGATACAGGTATTTTCCCACTGCTAATCTTTATGGGTGTTGGCGCAATGACAGATTTTGGTGCTTTAATTGCTAACCCTAAAACTTTGTTGCTAGGTGCTGCTGCTCAGTTTGGTATTTTTGCAACGCTATTTGGCGCTATTGCTTTAAATGCTATTCCTGGCATGGAGTTTAGTTTAAAAGATGCCTCTGCGATTGCGATTATTGGTGGGGCTGATGGGCCAACGGCAATATTCTTAGCGTCTAAACTCGCGCCTGAGTTACTTGGTGCAATTGCTGTTGCGGCATATTCTTACATGGCATTAGTGCCAATTATTCAGCCGCCAATTATGAAGGCACTGACTAATGAAGAAGAGCGTAAAATTGAAATGGCGCAATTGCGTCCAGTTACTAAAATAGAAAAAATAGTATTCCCATTAGGTGTTTTACTGATGACTATTTTCTTCTTGCCCGCGGCAACTCCGCTAGTAGGTATGTTCTGTTTAGGTAATTTAATGCGTGAGTCTGGTGTTGTGGATCGTTTAAGTTCAACGGCACAAAATGAATTGATTAACATTGTTACTATTTTCTTAGGTTTAGGTGTTGGCTCAAAACTTAGTGCTGAAGCTTTCCTGAATGTTGAAACATTAGGTATCCTAGGCTTAGGTGCTGTTGCTTTCTCAATTGGTACTGCTTCTGGAGTATTAATGGCTAAGGTGATGAACAAGTTATCTAAAACGCCTATTAACCCACTCATTGGTGCTGCTGGTGTTTCAGCTGTGCCAATGGCGGCACGAGTTGCCAATAAAGTAGGTTTACAAGCAAACCCGCATAACTTCTTGTTAATGCATGCTATGGGACCAAATGTAGCAGGGGTTTTAGGCTCAGCGGTTGCTGCTGGTATTTTATTAGCACTTGTTGGCTAGTTACTTCCCGCGTTACTGCTATCTTATTAAAAACCGAGCTTTGCTCGGTTTTTTTATCGCTTATATTTTCTTCTAGCATGAAGTGAAGTAATTGTTAAATTTGTAAAGACAATGCTAGCAAAGCAAGGGGGAAGTCCTTAAAATACCGGAAAAATTACTTTGAAAAGGATAGCTATGAAACTCCCTTTAATTATCTTAACTAGTTTAGTCGCGTTGTCTGCGTGTACTAGCTCAAGCACTGGTCGTAAACAAGTGATGCTTTTTTCTGATCAAGAGCTTAATCAAATGGGTGCTGCATCATTTGAAGAAATGAAAGCAAATACCCCTATAAGCCAAGATAAAGCTACTAATAACTATGTGCAGTGTGTTGCGGCAGCAGTAACTAAAAACGTGCCTAAATCAGCTCACAATGGCAGCTGGGAAGTGGTGATTTTTGATTCTGAACAAGTCAATGCCTTCGCATTGCCTGGTGGCAAAATTGGTGTATATACGGGGATTTTAAAAGTTGCGGAGACACAAGATCAACTTGGCGCTATTATTGGTCATGAAGTAGGGCATGTTATTGAGCATCACTCAAATGAGCGATTGTCAGCTAACAAACTGCAAAATATGGGTATGACCGCTGCAACGGTAGCACTTGGTGCCACTGATGTGGAAAATAAAGGTTTATGGATGGCTGGTCTAGGTGTTGGCTTACAATATGGAGTTATCATGCCTTACGGTCGTGCTCATGAAAGCGAAGCGGATATTGTCGGTCAAGATTTAATGGCAAAATCAGGTTTTGAGCCAAGTGCCAGTATTGATTTGTGGCAAAACATGGCAAAACTTAGTAAAGATGCTCCTGCAGAATTTATGTCAACGCATCCATCTAATAAAACACGCATTAAGCAGTTAACAGAGCACCTGCCTGTGTCAATGAAATACTATAATCCAAACTCGAAGCCTAAATGTATTATGCCTAAAACGTCATAATAGCAAATTATTGCAACATGATTTTTTGCGAATTTTCATTATTCATCATCCGGAATGGAAACTTTGCCAGCGTCTTTCATTTTTTGATAATGGAAGTATGCAGTGAAGTAATAATTACTTTTAATCTGAGTTAGGTATTTATCAAGTGTTGCTTTAAGTTCTTTACCTGCCTTATTGTTTCGTACAGCAAAGCTTGCAGGAATTTTTGCAACATTTTGATAAAATACATCCCTGACTTTGAACTTTTCTAACGTGGTCATTGTGGAGGCTCGTTCAAAGGTAATAACATCTAAACGCTTCAGAGCTAACATTTGAATTAATTGAGGTAAGCTACTTACCTCAATAAATTTATTTCGTGGAATATTTAACAATTCAGAGAAAAAATCAGCGTTGCCCCTTAACGTGCCAATACTTTGTTCGGGTAAAGAATCAATATTGAAATGTTTGGTATTAAGGGTGAATAAATCAACTTTTGCAGATACTCCCCAGTCAATATCTTCAGCATAACCATAAAAATCAGCAGTTTCATAACCTTTAGGTGTTAAGCCTATTAAATCTAGGTTACCGTTTTTAAGTTCCTTCTTAGCACGTGCATAATTCATGATATGAAAATGAAACTTTAGATCTGATATCACTTCAATTGCTTTAAACATGTCAATTGCATATCCAGTTCCGTCTTCAGTAATGATGGGCGGGAAAGGCTCTATGCCAATATGAATATCTTTAGCATAAGCTGCTTTACTTAACGCGAGTAAAGTAATTAGAAGGAGATGGGTGAATCTCATTTACGGATGGAGCTTAAAGTTATGCCATTGACCATCTTGTTTTTCAAAGCATACGCGATCATGTAATCGGTTCGCTCGGCCTTGCCAAAACTCAATATAATGTGGTTTAACGCGCCAACCACCCCAGAATTTCGGATGTGGTACTTCTTCTTTATTGCCATATTCACTTTGAAAGTGACTCATTCGCTCAGTTAATTCAGAATCATGAGTTAATTTTTGGCTTTGTTTTGAAGCCCAAGCACCTATTTGACTGCCTTTGTCACGGCTATGAAAATAATCAGCAGACTCTTGTTCCGTTACTTTTTCAACAATGCCTTCAATTCGAATTTGACGCTGTAAAACTCCCCAATGAAACAATAACGCGACTTTATTATTGTTCGATAAATCATGACTTTTACGGCTGCCATAGTTGGTGTAAAAAACAAAGCCTTTTTCATCGAAGTCTTTCAATAATACCATGCGTGAACTTGGTTGGCCTTGGCTATCACAACTACTGACAGACATTGCTTCAGGCAATAATATCCCTGACTTACTAGCGTCTTCAAACCAGAGCTTAAAAAGCGCGTCTGGTTGTGAGTTTTCTGGAATTGTAGGTAATGGTAGGGCAACGCCTTGACCAAAGGTAAACAAACAACGTAGCTTTTCAAATAGGGTCATAACAGTTGGGAATAGCATAAAATAGTGCCGCTATTTTATGCTTTAATCTGCTGAAAGCAAAGGGGGAAATTAAATAAGTATGGTGGGGTTACCAATCTTCACTATCATCAAGTAACTCTTTCAAGCGTTTCTTCTCCATGAGTTCATCAATACGTTTACGCGCCTCAATATTTTTCTGCGCTTGTTCATCTGCTTGCTGTTGAGCAATTGACTTTCCTTTTAAATCGCTATTCGCTGAAACGCCAACATCATCCTGCATGACAGACTCTTGCTCATCGCTTAAGTTATCATCACTGAGGTTTTCATCGATATCATTGACCATGCTTCTACCTTAATAATCAAAAATAATAATAAGTTTATAAATATCAAAATAGGTAAGATAGTGGTCATTTTCAATAGCGATTTACAAAAAAATACGAAAAAAAATATCGTTTAATTATTTTATGATCAATCCGATGAATATTAGCGCTTTTATTGTTTTTAATCTGAGCACTGCTTGTCTTGGCGCAGACACATTAATGGGGATTGCTACAAGCTTATTAAAATAGAAAGCTTACTAGATGCTTTTATTGGACAAATAAAAAACCAGTGCAGTGCACTGGTTTTGAGTTCGTCAAAGTAGTTGGCGATTTACCAACCCTCAACACCTTTCATATCAGGTAGTTGGTGAGCAATACCTTTATGACAATCGATACAGGTTTTTTCACCATCAGCAAGTGCTGTTGAGTGCTGATAAGAAGCACGCTCGCTTTGCTCAGTAAAGTCCATATAATCGAAGTTATGACAATTACGACATTCTAATGAGTCATTAGCTTTTAGACGGCGCCATTCGTTTTCTGCTAAACCTCGACGATGTGCTAAAAACTTTTCACGGGTATCAATAGTGCCAAAGATCATGCCCCAAACTTCTTTAGAAGCTTGCATTTTACGGGCAATCTTATCAGTCCAGTTATGCGGAACATGACAATCAGGACACGTCGCACGAACACCTGAACGGTTAGTGAAGTGAATAGTTGCTTTCATTTCTTCATAAACGTTGTCTTCCATTTCATGACATGAAATACAAAACTCTTCTGTGTTGGTTACTTCTAAGGCAGTGTTAAAGCCACCCCAGAAGATGATACCAGCAATAAAACCACCGATAACTAAGGCACCAAGGCTATAGTAAGCACTCGGTTTTTTCAGGGTTTGCCAGCCTAAAATAATAATATTTTTCATGCTAACTCCTAGTGCTTCTCAGCTTTAGACTTTTCTTTCATTAAGCTGTGCATATCAGTGAACGTGTTTTCAACTAATGGTTTAGCATCAAGTTGTGTTACATGACATTGATTACAAAAATAACGACGAGGTGACATTTCAGCCAAGAAGTTACCATCTCTATCCATGTAATGAGTCACACTCACCATAGGCGCTTGAGACTTCTCAGTACGGTGACGAGAGTGACAAGACATACACTTGTTATTGGACTTATTCACCTCATAACCACGGATGGTGTGAGGAATAACAGGTGGCTGCATTGGGTAGTTACGGCCTTGTTTTATATCCTTATTAATTACTTTAGGGATTGCGTTAGGCTCGCGTTGTACCATTATTGGTGTGTGGTCTCTTAAGGTTGCCACTGAATTAACTGTTTCTTTATCTGCTGCATTAGCACTTAAAGAATAAAGCACAGGAGATACTGTTAATACCAATAAACTGGCAATTACTGCTAGATTTAAATTTTTCATTTCAGACTCCTAAACTTTAACAATTTTGATAGCACATTTCTTGAAATCGGTTTCTTTCGATAACGGATCTGTGGCATCTAAAGTAACTTTGTTAACCAAGCGGCTAGCATCAAACCATGGCATGTAAACCAAACCTTTAGGTGGCTTGTTACGACCACGTGTTTCAACGCGAGTTTGCACTTCACCACGGCGAGAAATTAGTTTAACTAAATCACCACGGCGCATGTTACGTGATTTAGCATCATCTGGGTGCATGTAAACAAGTGCATCTGGCATTGCTTGATAAAGCTCTGGCACACGTTGTGTCATTGAACCTGAATGCCAGTGCTCTAATACACGACCTGTTGATAACCATAAGTCGTATTCTTCATCTGGAGATTCTGCAGCCGGTTCGTAAGGTAGAGCAAAGATGATAGCGCGACCATCTGGCTTACCGTAGAAGTCCCAGCCACTACCTGGTTTACAATAAGGATCTGAACCTTCTTTAAAGCGCCATTTAGTTTCTTTACCATCCACTACCGGCCAGCGAAGGCCGCGTTCTTTGTGGTATCTGTCATATGGTGCTAAATCATGTGCTTTACCACGACCAAAGGTAGCGTATTCTTCAAATAGGCCTTTTTGGATATAGAAACCAAAGTGACGAGATTCATCATTTAGGCGATCTTCAGGGATCTCATCCAATGAGAAAGAGCCTGCGTGGGTGTCTTTGTAAAGTACATCAAACAATGTTTTACCACGTACAGATGGTTTTTTAGCAATAAGTTCTTCAGGCCATACATCTTCGATGTTAAAGCGTTTAGAGAATTCAACTAATTGCCATAAATCTGATTTGGCTCCTGTAGGTGCCTCAACCATTTGGTACCAAGACTGTGTACGACGCTCAGCGTTACCATAAACACCTTCTTTTTCTACCCACATTGCTGTTGGTAAAATTAAGTCTGCTGCTTGTGCGGTAACGGTTGGGTACGGGTCAGAAACAACAATGAAGTTTTTCGGATTACGATAACCTGGGTAACCTTCTTCGTTAATGTTTGCTGCTGCTTGCATGTTGTTATTACATTGCACCCAGTAGAAGTTTAACTTACCGTCTTTAAGCATACGGTTTTGTAGAACAGCGTGGTAACCAGGCTTAGGTGGAATAGTACCTTCAGGTAGCTCCCAAATCTTTTCAGCATAAGCACGATGTTTAGGGTTTTTAACCACCATATCTGCAGGTAAGCGGTGAGCAAAAGTACCCACTTCACGTGCAGTACCACATGCTGAAGGCTGACCTGTTAATGAGAATGGGCTGTTACCCGGGGTAGAGATTTTACCTGTTAATAAGTGAATGTTATAAACAAGGTTGTTAGCCCATACACCACGAGTATGTTGGTTAAAGCCCATAGTCCAGAAAGAGGTTACTTTCACTTTTGGATCCGCATACATTTCAGCAAGCGCTTCTAATTTATGCTCAGGAACACCTGATAGTTTTGATACATATTCAGCAGTGTAAGTACTAACAAACTTAGCGTACTCTTTAAAATCAATAGGCTTAGAACTACCCGCTGTTTTATCGTTATTCTTAGCTTTTTGCTCAAGCGGATGCTCAGGGCGAAGACCGTAACCAATATCCGTTTGACCAATTCTAAAGTTAGTGTGCTTATTAACGAAATCTTTGTTAACACGGTCAGTTTGAATAATGTAGTTAGCAATGTAATTTAGAATAGCTAAATCGGTTTGCGGCGTGAAGATCATGCCGTTATCAGCTAAATCAAAACTTCTGTGTTCAAAGGTCGATAACACGGCAACTTTTACGTGAGGAGCACTTAAACGGCGATCGGTTAAACGCGTCCAAAGAATTGGATGCATTTCCGCCATGTTTGATCCCCAAAGAACGAAGGCATCAGCAGCTTCTAAATCATCGTAACAGCCCATAGGCTCATCGATGCCGAAAGTACGCATAAAGCCACCTACTGCTGAAGCCATACAATGACGAGCATTTGGATCGATATTGTTAGAACGGAAACCTGCTTTGTATAACTTGGCAGCAGCATAACCTTCTTGCACTGTCCATTGACCAGAGCCGAACATACCAACAGCGGTAGGACCATCTTTTTTCAGTGCGTCTTTCGCTTTTTCAGCCATGACATCAAAAGCTTGATCCCAAGAAATAGGTGCGAACTCTCCATTTTTATCGTATTTACCATTGGTCATACGAAGTAATGGTGTAGTTAAACGGTCTTTGCCGTACATGATTTTTGAAAGGAAGTAACCCTTAACACAGTTAAGACCTTTGTTTACTGGAGATTTAATGTCACCATGGGTGGCAACAACTTTACCGTCCATTACACCAACATTAACGCTACAACCCGTGCCACAAAAACGACAAGCGGCTTTATCCCACTTGAGTTTTGTAATATCAGAGCTAGTAATTAAGTTTGAAGCAACTGCAGGCACAGATACTCCTGCAACAGCGGCAGCAGCAGCTACAGCGTTTGCTTTAATAAATTCGCGGCGATTAATAGTCATAATGTCACCTTCCTTTTGCTAATTTTTGATTCGATTTTAAAATAAATGGTTAGGCTTTCTTTATATTTTCTAAAACTGTTGTACTTTATTCTTTTACTTGATGGTATAAATCTGCTGTCTTGTCACTCTCAGTATTTTTTTCTTCTTGGCTCTCATCGAGAAACTGGTGATATACCGGAGACAAATTCAGGATGCCCTCATGTACTCTGATGATATCCATTTTTTTTCCAATGTCTTTATGGCTGATACCTTCAATAGTGAAAACAATTTTACCTTCAGCACTTGTAGCGTGAATCTCGGTTCCTTCTACGGCTTCAATGGCTAACTTAACCGTATCAACTTCACTTAGGATGCAGTAAGCAACTAAACTTGCAAGGTGGTACTCAGAAGAAGGGGGAGTCGTTTGATTCATAGTTTCTCTTTTTCAGTTGGAATATTATTTATTTGAGCAAAGTTAAATTTAATGACGTTTTGAGGGCAGCTAGAAAGGCAGGCTCCACATTGACTACAATCAGCGTCATTGATTGAAGGCTGTGGGATACTTGAGTCAATATAACTAAACTTTATCACGCCGGTCTCACATTCATCTCTACAGCTTTGACAATAGATATTATTTTTAGCTAAGCATTTATCGCCGATTTCTATTGTGACAGGCCAAGCTTTCTTACTTTCATCGTCATCATTATTATCAGTAAATAGTCCTGCAAATAATGGCTGCTCACATACCTCAATACACTGGTTGCAAAAGGTGCATTCACCTTGACTAAAGTCTATTTTCGGAAACCCCAAGTCATCTTTTACTATGATGTTAGTTTCACAAGCTGTTATACAGTCTTGGCATTGAGTACAACCAGAAGTAAAAACCGCCTCATTGATCACCCAAGGTAATCGCATGACTTGCTCGTTTTTAACTTGGCCGCGAAACAATCGACGCCTAGAGGGATCAGCTAATCGCTCAGTAGAGTCTTTTTTTCGATTAAACAATGCTAAACGCTTGGTGGGCCTAAGAATGCTAATTGACTGAACCACACGGCAAAGCCGAACCCCGCTACTATGATTACAGATAAGATTGGCGCTAGAAATATCGCTAAAAAGATAAAGGTATTACGCTCATATTTTTTTTGTTGTTCAGGAGATATTGCTTGATTCATAATGCTCTCAAAAGTTTATGATTAAAGTAAGCTAGATTTATGGTTATTTTAATTACTTGTTCATCTACCCATGTTGATGTAGATCAATTTATGCAAATTAACCATAGTTCATTTGTGGTTTTAACCAGTATAGGGTTTAATACTTTAAAAAATCTAGGTGAAATTTAATTATTTTCAATAAATTACTTGATAAACTTAATTTTATTTTGCTTTATCTTCATTTTCTATCTGCACTGGAATGACACTAGTCTATGCAAGCACAGCACTTTCGTTCATGGTTTAATGATTACCGTAGCCAAGCTACTTTAATGAATGAACGTCGTTTAGTTCTACTCTCAGGAAGTGATGAGTGGGCGCTGTCACTATTACAAACTATAGATTTAGTCCGTGATACTTTTCTAGATATACCTAAGCAAACTCCTCAGTTAGCTAAAAAACCAAGTGCTTGCTTTATATATGGCAATAGTAAAGTGCTTCCTCCAAATATTCAGCACAAGCGATTTCGGGATAAGTTAGGTAGTGAAAGTGAGTTAATTATTTTTGCAGACAGTAATATGACTGTTGATGCCTTTGCAGCGCTTTCAGGCACCTTAAAAGCTGGCGGTATTTTCTTTTTGGTGTTACCTGATATAGCTAAAGCTCAGAAGCAAAGTTACTTCCAAACTAGATTACTTTCTCTAATTCAAATAATGCCGAATCATAGGATAATCTCTCAATCACAAGAAAGTATTAACGTTAATGAGGTGACACAGACCACAACTGCCCCTGAGCAAATACAGCGTTATCCACTTTCTTGTGTTACTGAAGAGCAATATGCAGCGGTTCAAGCGATTGAAAAGGTAGTCTCGGGTCATAGAAAAAGACCGTTAGTGTTAACAGCAGATAGAGGGCGGGGGAAATCATCAGCGTTAGCTATTGCTTGTGCGGCATTACTGCGGGCTAATGAGCAAAAAGACTTTAGCCTTGTTATCACAGCGCCAGAGCGGCAATCTTTGTCAGTGTTTTTTAGGCAATTAACGAACAGCCTTCCTAACGTCTCGGTTAATGGTGATACTTTTACATTCGGTAAAGCAGATTTACGCTTTATGCCTATTGACCAATTGCTTATACAGCCAGTAAAAATCAACTTATTACTTGTCGATGAAGCTGCGGCCATACCCGTTTATCAGCTTGCTGAATTATTAAATCATTATCACAGAGTGGTTTTTTCAAGTACTGTGCACGGCTATGAAGGGGCGGGAAGAGGGTTTACTTTAAAGTTTAAGGAAGTGCTTAATCACGTTTGCCCACAATGGCAAAGCTTGCATATTAACCAACCTATAAGATGGCGCGATGCAGACCCGCTTGAAAAGCTAGTATTTGATGCTTGTTTACTCAATGCTGAGTTGATTGATATTTCGAACATTCATGTCAGTAACTTTGCCTGTAAAGTGATAACCGCATCTGAGCTAGTAATGAATGAAGCGTTATTAAGTCAGGTTTTCTCCGTATTGGTTACCGCGCATTATCAAACAAAACCGAGTGATTTACAGTTACTGCTAGACAACCCGCAAGTGCAATTAGTTTGTCTTTTCTCTTGTACAGATCAAGAGTCAAAAGTGATTGCTGTAGCCTTATTAATGACTGAGGGAAAGACTAAAGAGCTTGCTCCAAGTGACATAACGGCAATAAAAAGTTCCCAGCGACGTTTAAAAAATCAATTTCTACCGCAGTCATTGTTAAGCCATTGTGGTTTTGAGCAAGCTTTTGATTTTCACTACCTACGAATTATGAGAATTGCTGTACATCCTGAATTACAGCAACAAGGGCTTGGTTCACAGTTACTTACTGAAATACAAACATTAGCTGAACTCCAACACGTTGACTTTATTGGTACTAGCTTTGGCGTTAACGAGTCATTATTATCTTTTTGGTTAAAGGCAGGGTTTGCTACCACACGTATTGGCTTTACTAAAGATAAAGCCAGTGGCGAGCATTCAGCATTATTACTTAAGGCAATTAACTCAGCGAATAAACCTTGGCAAAAGCAGCTTAACCATAATTTTTATCGTAGTTTTGATTATTTATTAATAGAAGAATACAACTCACTGAAAAGTGAATTAGTACTTCTACTGTTGCAGCAGAAACCGCAAGAGATGCTAGTCAGTTTGTCTGAACTTGATATCGCTAATGTCAAAGCATTTGCTAGCGGTGAACGGCTTTTTAGTACTTGCGCTTTTAGTCTCTACTTGTGGCTTAAACATGACTTACTCGCCCAAGCGCGATTGTGCGAACAACGCAAAAAACAAGTGTTAATACTTATTGCTCGGTTGATACAAAAGTACGATGTTGCAACCGTTTGCCAGCAATATCAATTAACGGGCAAAAAAATGCTAAATCAAAGCATGAAAACGTATGTAGAGTCACGATTAAAAGCCAAGCGGTAGAAGTATCGAGTTATTGTGTGTTAACACTAAGCTTAGCTGTTTTTAGCCTGATACGCGTGCCAATGCCAAAACCGTTGCATAGCGATATATTCACAGCGCTTTTCACCACAAAAATTAATGTCATCATGATGCAGTAACTTGTTTAGGTAAAAACAAATGTTTTTCGCCAAAGCGCTACTCGGGTTACTTTTATAAGTTGATATAAGCATCTCTAACCACTTAGCTATATAGCTGAATTCTTTTGAAACCGTTAAGCACATAGTTCTTTATCTCCTTCGCAATAATTTCCTTCTAAGCTATCTCCTTTGGTGCTACTTAGCAGTAAATTGTGCCAAATGACTTTTTTAGCTTGTGCGTTTAAGCACTTGCAGTCGCCACAATGAAGTAGACCTGAATTAAGTAAATGGCTGAGCAAGTTGCTAGATATTTCAACTTGCACTTTTTCGATATTGCTTGCTGCTATTGTTTGCATTTGTCACCTCCAGTTAATGTAGTTAGCATAAACATCATTACATTTTATTGCAAATGATAATTATTATCATTTGTTGTTTTTAGTATTAAGGGTGAAATTAATTGTTATTTATGTCGCGTAATTAGTTAACTCAGCTCGGGTTAAGAGGTATGCTAACTCTCTGGAATAAAATGATTTATAGTTATGCTGCTATGATAGCTTTGCTAAATTGAAGGCAAAGATATTAAGGGCAATTATTCTATTGTTGATAAATTTAATGCAGCGCTTTAAATATCTGTTAGGCGCTATTTGTTATCTCAATCTGAGGTGAGTGATTACAATGGTTTGTTGGATTAAAAAACGGAGTGTTTTATGAGTGCAGCGATAAGCGTGCAGTCCCTTTGCAAACATTATCAAGATGTTTGTGCTGTTGATAATGTTAGTTTTGAAGTACAGCAAGGTCATTGCTTTGGTTTACTTGGACCTAATGGCGCAGGCAAAACAACGACCATTGAAATTATGGAAGGTATTATCAAAGCTTCTTCAGGGCAGGTGCTTTATCGAGGTCAGCAAGTTGATAGCAACATTTCCCAGCAAATAGGTATTCAATTTCAACATACTGCATTGCAAGACTTTCTAACCGTTAAAGAGACCTTGAGTTTATTTGCTTCTTTTTATCAAGAAACGTTGCCACAAACAAAATTAATCGAGCTATGTGATTTAGGTGACTTTTTAGATAGGGATAATCGTTTGCTCTCGGGTGGCCAAAGACAGCGATTACTTTTAGCGCTAGCCTTAATAAATGATCCGAAAATAATATTTCTTGATGAACCGACAACGGGCTTGGATCCTCATGCCAGACGTAATTTTTGGCAGTTGATTAAAAATATAAAAGCGCAAAACAAAACCATAATTTTAACAACGCATTATATGGATGAAGCTGAACAACTTTGTGATGATATTGTCATTATGGAGCAAGGAAAAGTTATAGAAGCGGGCACACCGCATCAATTATTAGCTAAACATTTTGAAGATGTTTTTATCTATTTGCCTTGTGAACAAGTATCTAGCGAACTTCAAGCGCAATACCGTTGGAAGGATTTAGGGGATCGTATTGAAATACCAAGTAAAAACGTCGAGCATACACTATCACTGTTAATGCAGCATCAAGTCGCACTGGATGGCTTACATGTTAAATCAGCAAACTTAGATGATCTTTTTTTAAAATTAACGGGACACTCATTACAGTCTTAAATGTGACCATTGTGATTGATAATAGGAACTTTTATGAATTTTCACCGCTTTTTTGCCGTTGTTAAAGCTCGAAATATCGAATTCTTTCGGGATAGGTCTTCATTGGGCTGGAACCTCTTTTTCCCTGTTTTATTACTGATTGGCTTCTCCTTTATTTTCTCTGGTGAAGGCAGACCAAGCTATAAGGTCGGTTTGATAACCACTGGCAGCGTTGAGCAAAGTGCAGAGCAAAAAGTGTTAATGCAGTTGCGCTTTATTGAGTTTATTGACTATCAAAAGCTAGAATTAGCGACTGATAAGCTTAGCCGGCACAGTATTGATTTATTAATTGATTATGAAAATAACCGTTACTGGGTAAATGAAGAGTCATCAAGCAGCTATCTGATGGAAAAGATTTTTCTTGGTGAGCAACAAGGTTTTGCCCGATTAGAAAGTAGCGGCAAAAGTATTAGATATGTTGACTGGGTACTACCTGGCATCTTAGGAATGAACATGATGTTCAGTTGTTTATTTGGTGTAGGCTATGTGATTGTTCGCTATCGTAAAAATTCGGTATTAAAACGCCTTAAAGCAACACCATTATCAGCGCTAGAGTTTGTTTCAGCGCAGTTAGTTTCTCGACTCTTTATTGTAATGTTTATGTCGACGGTAGTTTATAGTGGTTGCAATCTGTTTTTTGAATTCTTTATGCTGGGCAGTTACTTTGATTTATTTGTTATTGGCGCATTAGGGGCTTTTTGTCTAATTAGTTTAGGTTTACTGGTTGCCAGTCGAAGTAAAAGTGAAGAGCTCATTGGTGGCTTATTGAATTTGACTTCTTGGCCGATGATGATGTTATCAGGGGTTTGGTTTAGTTTAGAGGGAGCGCCTGACGGTTTAAAAGTACTTGCTGATTTTATGCCACTAACTCACTTAGTCGCCGGCGCTAGGGCTATTATTACCGAAGGAGCTACATTAAGTGATATAAGCTTTCACGTTAATATTTTGCTCGTGATGAGCGCAGTCTTTCTTATTTTAGGCTCATACCTATTTAGCTGGAATACAGAGCGCTAATGTTAATATCCAATAAAACAGACTATTAGCGCTGGCGGTGATGGTTTAAATAAAAATTGAATTGGTAAGCTTGTGGTGTAGTATTAATTGTATGAACGAGTAAATAGTGTCAACTTTTAACGGTATTCTGGGTTTGATTGAGCCAGTGGTAATCACATGGTCATACCAGTATACTTGCTGTTAAATTAGATGTGGTAACTCCATAGCTATTGCTTTATTCCTTATATTGAGAGACCTATTATGGCTGTTGTGATTAGCGGAACGGGTTTATACACCCCTCCACAGAGCATTTCAAATGATGAATTAGTTGAATGCTTTAACCAATATGTAGAAAAATTTAACCAAGACCATAGCCAAGAAATTGCGCAAGGTACAGTGACGGCTTTATCTCCTTCTGATAGTAGCTTTATCGAAAAGGCTTCTGGCATCAAAAGTCGCTTTGTTATGGCAAAAGAAGATATTTTAAATGTAGATGTGATGGCACCTCGCTTTACTGAAAGAGCTAATGAACAGCTTTCTATGCAAGCTGAAATAGGTGTTGAAGCGGCAAAAGCAGCGATGAAAGCTGCTAATAAAACCCCTGCAGATATTGATTTAGTTATTGTTGCTTGTGCATACACTCAACGTTCTTACCCGGCTATGGCAATTGAGATTCAAAATGCCCTTGGCTGCCAAGGTTGGGGTTTTGATATGCTAGTAGCTTGCTCGGCAGCAACCTTTGGTATTATCAATGCAGCAAATGCTATTCGTAGCGGCACAGCTAAAACAGTATTGGTTATCAACCCTGAAATATTATCACCTCAAATAAATTACCGAGATAGAGATAGTCACTTTATTTTTGGTGATGTCGCGACTGCTTCTATCATTGAAGATGAAAGCACAGCTAACGCAGAGCATGTCTTTAAGATTATCAGTGAGCAGCCAATAACAAGTTTCTCTAATAATATTCGCAGTAATATTGGTTATATGAACAATTGTAGCCCTGAGCACATTACTGATGCGGATAAATACTTTATTCAGCAAGGGCGTAAAGTGTTTAAAGAAGTACTGCCAATGGTTTCAAATTTAATTTCTACTGAAATGGCAAAAATGGGACTAGGTGCTGACGATATTAAACGACTTTATTTACACCAAGCTAATATCAACATGAATAATTTCATCGCTAAAAAAGTGCTAGGAAGAGAACCAAGTAGCGCTGAAGCGCCGATAATTTTAGATGAGTACGCTAATACCAGTTCAGCAGGTTGTATTATTGCTTTACATAAAAACAAACAAGACCTCAATTCAGGCGATAAAAGTGTTTTATGTTCATTTGGTGCTGGTTACTCAGCTTGCTGTTTATTGTTGGAATATATGTAGTATATAAATTATGTCGCAATCGAGCCTTTGGCAAATACAATCAGACAATAGTGCCTTTGCAGAGCTTTGCAATGGTCTATATCAACGAGAGATTGCTATTCTTGCTAAAGGTGATTTTTCCAGTGCTGGGGCCGTGCAAGCTCGTTTAAAGAGCTTGTCTTATTATATTACTCGAACTGCTCATGCAATGACGCAAGTGAGTAATCAAGGCCAATCCCCCCTAGTTTTGGACAGTCAAAATGCAAGTTGGTCTGCAAAGCAAAGCAAGCTGATGCCTTTGTCAGGTCAAGTAACATTGCAAGAAACTGAAAAAGCAAATGACTGGTATTTGCAAAAAGATGTATATATTGGCCTAGTTGTCCCGGTTTTATTGGATGATCATATTATTATCGATTGTGTTGATCGTATTGATGTTCAAGGGAAAAGGATCAGAACTAATATCGGCGGTTGGTTCTCATTAACAGCAAAGTCTAGTGAGGAGGTATTACTCGCTAGCAACCCAAATCTCCCCCCTGAAAAACGCTTACTTAAGCCTAATCGAAAAATAATGTCTGCTGCTTGTGCAGGTCATTGTTGGCAAGGTAGTGCTAAACAACGTCCTATCATTCCAAGCTTACGAGAGTTATTACTTTCTTGTTCTATTAACTGGAAAAATTTCAAAAAACCATTGGCTATTTAACTCTGTCTTTAGTTAGGTATAATAACCTTAACATTCTCTGAGCTTTTCTTTTTTACATCGGGCTTTCATGCGCTTATTCACAGCAATCTTGTTAATACTGTTAGTGTTACTGCAACACCGCCTTTGGTTCGGTAAAAACAGTGTGCCTGATTATTTAGTTTTAAAAGAAAGTGTCACCCGTCAGCAAAATGCAAATGAAGCGCTTAAACAAAGAAACAAATTACTTTTTGCCGATACAGATGATTTAAAACTGGGGTTAGAGGCTATTGAGGAACGAGCTAGAAATGAATTAGGTATGATTAAAGAAAATGAAACCTTTTTTCGTTTAATTCCCAAAAATAATGGCCAAAGTGAAAATAACTAAATGAAATCAATTGATAAAGTCATTGTCATTGTGCCGGCTGCGGGTGTTGGAAAACGTATGCAGGCAAATTGTCCTAAACAGTACTTAACCATTAACGGTGAGAGTGTTTTAACGCATACACTAACGAGATTATTAAGCCACCCACTTATTGCGAAAGTGGTTTTAGCGCTAGGGGCTGATGATCAATATTTCTCTGATACCTCTATTGCAACACACCCGGATATCATCAGAGTGATAGGCGGCAATGAACGTGTTGACTCAGTGCTCAATGGCTTAAAAGAGGTCAATAATAAAGAGTTCCCTTGGGTGTTAGTGCATGATGCAGCTCGCCCATGCGTAACTCACCATGATATTAGCCAGTTAATATCACAGTGTCTTGAAAATGATTGTGGTGGCATTTTAGCAACCCCAGTGAGAGATACGATGAAGCGTGGTTTAGTACAAAGTGATAATCATCGTATTATTAGCAATACGGTTGAAAGAGAAGAGTTATGGCATGCGTTAACCCCGCAAATGTATAAAAGCGAAGAATTAACACACGCTATTGAGCAGGGCTTATCAGAAGCTAGAAAAATCACTGATGAAGCGTCTGCAATTGAGCTACAAGGTTTGCCAAGTTTATTAGTACCAGCCAGTAGTGACAATATTAAAATTACCCATCCTGATGACTTAGCACTGGCTGAGTTTTATTTAACTAAACAAGCTAATAATTAGCAAAGGAAAGCAATCATGCGAATAGGGCACGGTTTTGATGTACACAAATTTGGTGGACGAGGGCCTATTGTTCTTGGCGGAGTAGATATACCATATGAGCATGGCTTTATTGCGCACTCTGATGGCGATGTTGCAATACATGCGTTGTGTGATGCTATTTTAGGTGCTCTATGTTTAGCGGATATTGGCAATCATTTTCCTGACACCGATGGCCAATATGAGAATATCTCAAGCAGGATCTTGTTACGCCATGTTGTCGGCCTAATGAATGAAAAAGGCTACCATTTAGGCAATGCTGACATCACCATTGTTGCTCAAGCGCCTAAAATAGCGCCTCATCTATTAGCAATGCGTGAGTGCTTAAGTGAAGATCTACAATGTGAACTCGATCAAGTGAACGTCAAAGCAACTACCACAGAAAAGCTAGGTTACACCGGAAGAAAGGAAGGTATTTCAGTACATGCAGTAGTTTTACTCAATGAAACCACCAAGCCTTTGCCACCCATTGAAGAAGTCTAGCTAAGTAGATACAAACAAAGACTGTTTTTCTAAAAACCATATAACTATTTGTGGTTCATAACATTTAACGATTAAAAGTAGAACATAAACTAATGACAACAATGCTAAAAGCACCCGCTTATTTACATGGAACACCGCAATCTAGTGGCATACTTCGTAGTCAAATGAGTGACTTTAAAGTATTTGAGCAGTTACCGTTCACGCCTTGTGGTGAAGGTGAGCATTTATTCATTTATATTAGAAAAACAGGTGCCAACACACTATTTGTCGCAAGGGAATTAGCCAAATACTTTAAAGTGAAAGAGCAATTAGTGTCTTACGCAGGTTTAAAGGACAGGTTTGCCGTTACCGAGCAGTGGTTTGGTGTACACGTACCTGGTAAGCAAGAATACAACTTAGATGATTTAAATATTGAAGGTGTCGAAGTTCTTGAATATCAAAGGCATAATAAAAAATTGCGTACCGGCGCCTTAACTGGCAATCGCTTCGAGCTTATTTTACGTGATGTTAGCGCAATTAAAGCGTTAACAGAACGTTGGCAGAAAATCGTTGAACAAGGTGTCCCTAACTATTTTGGCGAGCAGCGATTTGGTATCGATGGCGGTAATATAGACCGAGCATTGGCTTTATTTTCAGGACAAAAAGTAAAAGACAAGAAAAAGCGAGGAATTTACTTATCTGCCGCACGTTCTCATATTTTTAACGCGGTGATTGATCAGCGTATTAATAGACAGGTTTTTGAAAAAGTGGCCGTTGGCGATGTACTAATGTTGGAAGGCACTCAATCGGTGTTTCATGTTGACGAGGTAGATGACATTATCAAACAACGCTTAATTGATAAAGATGTCGATATTACTGCACCCATGTGGGGAGCAGGGGAGCTGATGACTAGCGATGAACCCTTGGCATTAGAGCAAAGTATTGCTGAACAAAGTAATGAATTTTGCCAAGGCTTACCGCGTTTTGGTTTAAAGCAGGAACGTCGCAGAATTAGATTAACGATTAGTGATGCAGAGATTGAGTTATTGCCTAGTCAAGAAGCTGAAAACGCAGTTAAAGTAAGTTTTACCTTACCTGCCGGTTGTTATGCAACTACCGTATTACGAGAACTTGTCAATTATCAGGATATGACGGCTCGTGTTGATAAAAGAACTATAGAGGCAACACCACAAGGATGAAAATACTCTTAAGTAATGATGATGGCGTACATGCATTGGGCATTAAGGTGCTCTTTGACGAGCTATCAAAAAGTTTTGAAGTAAATGTTGTTGCTCCTGATCGAAACTGTAGCGGCGCTAGCAATTCATTAACTTTATTAAACCCGTTACGAGTGCAAGCCTTTGAAAATGGCTTTACCTCAGTAAATGGTACGCCAACTGATTCTGTACATTTAGGCATAAGTCAACTTTATCCTCACTGTGATTTAGTTGTCGCAGGTATCAATAAAGGCGCTAACTTAGGTGATGATACGTTATATTCAGGGACGGTTGCTGCAGCAACAGAAGGAAGGCATATGGGCATGCCAGCCATAGCAGTCTCACTTGCGGGTAAAACTGAACAGCACTACCAAACAGCAGCGGTAGTCACGGCAAAAATAATTCAACGCTTACGCACTCATCCATTGCCTGCAGATCAAATTTTAAATATTAATGTACCTGATGTACCGTTAACTGAATTAAAAGGTATTAAAGTTACCCGCTTAGGGCATCGCCACAAAGCGGAAAGTATGCAAAAAATGCAAGACCCTTGGCAACGTGATATCTATTGGTACGGCTTATTAGGGCAAGAGCTTGATGGTGGTGAGGGTACTGATTTTCACGCCGTTGCAAATGGCTTTGCTTCCGTGACTCCTTTGACTGTTGATATGACAGCTCATAGTAGTATTGAAAATATAGAATCTTGGCTCGATGAGCTGACTTTGTCAGAGTAAACCGGATGAATTATTATGATAACTAGTCGAATAGCGGGAAAATCCAAGCGCAGCGGTGAATTATTGGCTCAAAAGTTACATGCAGAGGGAATTAGCGATCAGCAAGTACTGCAAGCCATAGTACAATCACCTAGACATATTTTTATTCCGGAGATTCTGGCGCATAAAGCTTATGACAATACAGCACTGCCAATAGGACAGGGACAAACAATCTCTCAACCTTATATAGTCGCGAAAATGTCAGAGTTGTTATTGGCACAAGGTAGACCAAAGAATATTTTAGAAATAGGCACGGGCTCTGGTTATCAAACATCAATTTTAGCGCAACTTACCGATCAGGTATTTTCTGTTGAGCGTATCAAAGCATTACAATGGCAAGCCAAACGGTGTTTACGTGCGATGGACTTACATAATGTTTCGATGAAGCATGGCGATGGTTGGCAAGGGTGGAAAAGTAAAGCACCTTTTGAAGCTATCATCGTAACTGCTGCGCCAAGCACTGTGCCACCAGCCTTATTAGAACAACTTGCCGATGGTGGAAGATTGATCATTCCCGTAGGCGAGCAAACTCAAATTTTAAAAATAATCACTAGAAATGGTGATACTTATAGTGAGCAACAAGTAGAAGCTGTGCGCTTCGTACCTTTAGTTGCAGGAGACTTACTGTAGTGAAAATCTTTTCAAGCCTTTATCAATGGACTTTACGTTGGGCCGAACACCAGTTCGCGCCGCGAGTATTAGCTGCGCTAACTTTTGCAGAATCTATATTTTTCCCGATTCCACCTGATGTATTACTTGCCCCTATGGTTTTAGCTAAGCCTAATAAAGCTTGGTACTATGCCGGATTAACGACACTTGCTTCAATTATTGGTGGTGCGGTTGGTTACTGGCTAGGTTACCTAATGTTTGAACCATGGATTCAACCATTAATAACCAAATTCGGCTATCAAGCTCGGTTCGACACAGCAATTCTTTGGTTTAAAGACTGGGGTGTTTGGGTAGTATTTATTGCTGGTTTTTCGCCAATCCCGTATAAATTATTTACGGTAAGTGCAGGCTTTCTACATATGGCATTTTTACCATTCTTTATTGCTTCGGCGATAGGGCGAGGAATGCGTTTTTTCCTTGTAGCTGGCTTAATTAAATGGGGAGGCAGCGCCATGGAGCAGAAAATTCGCCAGTGGGTTGATGTACTGGGGTGGGGCATTGTTGGTGCCATTGTTATTGGCTATTTTGCTTTACGATAAAGTGAATCGCTATTCTGTTTATGTGAATAAGTAGCTAGTTATTATGTGTGAAAATTATCATTATTTATCGGCAATGGAGTCTTTTTGAGTCCCTTTCGTATAGTTAAATACACATTTACTTACTTTATTTTCGCTATCACGCTTTTTTCTTGCAGTAGCAGGAATACCCCTGCTCCTGTATCAAATATCTCTAACGGCAACAGTTATTCTGAACACAACAAAAGTGCAATAAAATCTTCCCAGTACACTGTTGTTAAAGGAGAAACCCTTTATTCTATTGCTTGGCGTGCTAACTCAGATGTCAGAAGCATAGCGCAATTAAATAAAATCTCACCTCCCTATAGGATCTATCCAGGTCAAAAATTATTCTTAGTTGAACCTAAGGTTAAAAAATCATCTAAACCGAGTAAAAATAAGGCATCGCATAAAAATTCGACTAAAAGCTCTACGCCAAGCAATAAAAATAGTCAAAAAAATACACTTGCATCTACGAAAAAGCAGGCGTATGGTGAAAATGTAAGCGTTCGAAAATCATACCAAAACAGCACCTTACCATCGGAAAATTTTTCTAAGAAAATTAGCCGATGGCAATGGCCAGTAAAAGGCAAAGTTGTTGAGTATTTTTCGAATAGTGCACAAGGCAATAAAGGGATTGATATTACCGGCCGTCGTGGTACAAAGATTAAGTCTGCGGCAAAAGGTAAAGTGGTATATGCAGGTAGCGCCCTTCGTGGGTATGGTAAGTTAGTTATTGTAAAACACAATGATGATTACCTTAGCGCATATGCCCATAATGATCGCATCTTAGTTAAGGAGCAGCAGCAAATTAACATTGGAGATGTTATTGCCACAATGGGAGATACTGATACCAATAAAGTTATGCTTCATTTTGAAATACGCTTTCGTGGTAAATCGGTTAATCCATTAAAATATCTACCAAAAAAATAACGTAAAATTGAATGCTATAAAATAATAGCAACAAATAATAAGCCTAAAGATAAAACTAAAACAATCGGAGTTATCGTGAATATTTAAATATAACAACAAGCTTTGCACATTTGGGAGAATAGCATGGTAAAATTAAAAGAAGAAAAAAAGGCAGTTGAAGCAAAGGAAGATGCACCGTCAAACCTAGACGCTACACAGATTTATTTAAGCGAAATAGGTTTTTCACCGTTATTAACGGCTGAAGAAGAAGTTTATTTTTCACGCTTATCGCTGAAAGGCGATGAACCGTCTAGAAAACGCATGATTGAGAGTAATCTGCGGTTAGTGGTGAAAATAGCCAGACGTTATAACAACCGTGGCTTACCATTATTAGACTTAATTGAAGAAGGGAACCTAGGCTTAATCAGAGCTGTTGAAAAGTTCGACCCAGAACGCGGCTTTCGTTTTTCAACTTATGCTACTTGGTGGATACGCCAAACTATTGAACGGGCAATAATGAATCAAACCCGTACTATTCGACTACCCATCCATGTTGTTAAAGAATTAAATATATATTTACGCGCTTCTCGCGAACTCATTCAAAAACTTGATCACGAACCTACCGCTGAAGATATTGCACAACACTTAGACAAGCCTGTCGCTGACGTTAATAAAATGTTGCGCTTAAATGAACGTATTGCCTCGGTTGATACACCATTTGCCGGTGATTCGGATAAAGCGTTACTTGATGTTATTGCAGATGAAAAAAGTGCAGGACCAGAGCGAGACCTGCAATCAGAAGATATGAGTAATAATATTGTGCATTGGTTAAATGAACTCAATACTAAGCAGCGAGAGGTTTTAGCAAGACGCTTCGGTTTATTGGGCTATGAAGCGGCAACATTAGAAGATGTTGGTAGCGAAATCGGTTTAACCCGAGAGCGTGTGCGTCAAATTCAGGTAGAAGCATTAAAACGTTTACGTGATATTTTATCTCAGCAAAACCTGTCTATTGAGGCTATTTTCCAAGCCTAGAGACTTAGTTTAAACTTGCTTTTGCAATTGAGGTGTTACTACAGTTAACTTCATCGCAAAGCTAATAATAGAAGTAATCTAAAAGCAGCAAATTAATTTGCTGTTTTTTTATACCTGAAAATCAGCCACCCAATAAACAACTTAATTAATTCAGTAACGAGCCAAGGTGAGCTTGAATCAGAGAGTAAAGCTATCTAGAACGTAGCAGCTAGTATGGCTACTTGACTAATAAGTAAATCAGATTAATTAAACAAATATTTGCTAAACCTGCATTGTTGTATTGATATACTAATTAAAGGGTTATGTTTAATATAGCAATTTTTTATCTCGTCTACTTTAGGTACTCCTATTGATAAGGAACTTATAGTCAAATAGAACGTATGGTACTTAATCGTTAATTTGTTGTAGGGTAACAACTCCCTTCAGTAAAGCAAGTTGCTGCTGATATAGA
>OLII01000151.1_pt1 | contig 26595 bp, 25 predicted proteins | sample 1609481 | NCBI WGS metagenome assembly OLII01 (sample SAMN05416859, study PRJEB24817) | seawater metagenome | isolation source: Sea water | place: Canada:Atlantic | collected 2013-11 | reverse complement strand
CTCTACTAGCTATAGCTGTCATCTCTAAGTATGCGTTTTGAGATAAATCTAAATCCCAAGATACTACAGAAGAATCTGTTAAATCACTGGTCTTGAAGTACTGCTGCCTTACAAACTCTGACACAACGTTTAACTTAGCTACATCTGTTATTGTAGTTACAGCACCATTAGTTAAGGTAAAGGTTATAGAGTTATCACTCGTGGTAATACTATCTACGTATATCTCCCCGTTTACCACAGTGTCCTCCACAAACTTCTTAGTAGCTGGTTGGTAATCTGCTGTTGGTGTAAAAGCTTCTGTGTTGTCCTTCTCTATAACATTTGATTTATCAGCTTTATCACTTAAGCCCGATACATTAGCCTCATCAACAGTCTTCAAGAAGAAGTTAAAGGTTCTACCACTGTAGTCTATACCATTAGCTATTAGGTTGTTTGGGTAGGTGTAACTCGATAACACCCTTGCCTCATTAAAGGCTATACCACCTGTCTCTCCAACTGTCTTTTCTTCTCTCCAAACGTAGGTGTTGTGGTCTTCGATACACTTAACCTCCATATCCTCATAATATGTAAAGGCGTTAGCGTAACCAATCCCTAAATCTTGTAATTCCTCCAATGTGTTAACGTGGAGCTTCCTGTCAAAAGGTACCTGACTCTTGTTCAGGTAACTCCCTAATGTATCTATTGCTGGTGTGCTCATTATATTATTTTTTGTTGTTGCAAATATACTTTATTTTTGCAATGCTTACTTCTTAACTGATTTCTTACCACTACAACCCCAAGCCTTTCTCCTAGCCCTACCCTTAGGGGTCTGGTAACCCTTGTGACTTGTTCTGGCACAGAAGGCATCACCCCTCTTTGTACCCTTAGCTGAGGTTCTCTTACGTGTCTTACCTGATGGGTCTTTATATGTAGTCCCGTTGGCATACTTCTTGTCCGCTGATACTTTCTTAGTCTTCCTTGGCATTACCTCTTCTTCTTTACACAGTTATTAACTCTCCTGCCAGAGGCACCCTTCTTGGTGCCCTTAGCAGTGTATCCTGACCAACATTTCTTACCCCCTACTTTTTTCCTGTTCTTGTTCATGTTTTTGTTTTAACTCAACCCACTTATATTTACATTCACAATAGCGCTATTCTGCATGTTGTTAAGTTGCATCTTAGCGTAGTTCTGGTCACTTGGATTGGTCATACACCTAATGCCATTTGCATAGCTATCGCTAGTTCCATCACCCATTAACCATACCATAGTAGACAAACCTGAACTGTAATTGCCCGTCGCATAAGTATGAGTACCGTCTGCGTATCTGTACTGAGTAGTACCTACCAGATAGTCAGTTTCCCATTTTTTAGGGTCTGTCATTATCAGTTTAATTTCAGTAGCATCAGGAAGAGATACATCTCTCAAAAGTCCATGCATTACTACAGATGCAACTTTACCATAAAAAGCATTGATGTTTTGACCGTTAATACCTCCTATTACAGCAGTACCATTCACGTTTTGAGTCATGTCACCAGAATCAGTATTGTATGACTGACCCCATTCACTAGCTGTAGATAAATCACTACTAACAGAAGCAAAGTTATCATCGCTACTCATAACTCTAATGTCAAACCATTCTGCTAAATCTGTGTTACTAGCGCTACTATCTCTACCACCTTTATGTGCAATATAAACACCATACCATTTTGTAGGATCTACATTCTCAAGAACTCTAAACTCAATAAAACTACCTGATACATAACCCCAGTAAAAGTAAATATCATTACCTTTTTGATGCAACGTAATGTTATAATCGGAGCTTTGATGTCCTCCACCTACTGACCAAATTCTACCACCAGCAGAAGGTCCTGATGCAACAGGTTGAAATACAACTGAAGTTAACCAAGGGAAGGCAGTTGAGGAATTTGATGTTTTAGCAGCATCAAATGAATTAGCTGATACACCGCTAGCCCAGCCATTCATTCTTAGTGTAGGCCAGCCAGAGTTATTAGAAACCATTTTTGACCAAGCGTTAGTGCTGCTACCAAAATCAACTGCTTTAGAATATGGTGTTGTGCTACTAGCTGCTGCAACTGGAATTGCTATTTCAGATAGTTCAGTCCAATCTATTTCAGCAGTATCAAATTCTGATGTTGCTCCCCACGAATTGTAAGCTAAGAACATCACGTCTAGCTGTGTAATCCCGTAGCCTTGTTCGCCAGTTTGGGCTTTATAAGAGCTCCAGTTACCATAACGCACAGTTGATTCATCGCCAGCAGTAATTGCAGATTCACCATTTCTACCGAAACCTATTCTTACATTATTACCACTACCAGTAATTTCTATAAATGCACATGCATCGCCCCACTGTGCTGCATTAATTAACATCTCATTAGATGCATTACCATTAGCATATGCTTTTATTCTTACTTGATTAGAACTAAAAATTCTAACGCTTAAGTAAGCATCTCCTTTGAAAATACCACTTGCAGCAGAATTACTTCCAGTTGTCTTTTGAGTGTTAACCCAATTGTCACCTTTAAGTCCTATTGCAAATTCATAATCAGAATATCCACCATTACCATTAGCATAGCTTAATAAGTCAGTAAAGAATGCATTATTTAGTATAAGTCTTTGACCTGCCGCTAAAGTTTCATCTAAACTAATCCATCCATGTTTACCATATCCATTAGCTGGAACAATTACTGTTCCAGTTTGGTTAGCTGCTGGTCCTTCAAGATCAACACCAGTCGGTGAAACAGAATAAGTACTTCCCGCAACCGTCATTGGTACGTTAACACTTGCTACATCATCTAGTGTTGACCAAACCATTGATACGGGCGGTACGTCACTAGGTATAGCGAACTCTAAGTAAGCCCCTACACTTCCGACAGTGCCGTACAATGTAACTCCTGTTGTATAGGCATTTCCACCTGAGTCTACAATCATTAGAGTATCATTAGCTTCTACAGTTGGTGCATCTAAATAAAACTTATAAGTACTTCCTGCATTAAATGTTACTGTGTTAAAATCTAATACTGTATTACCATTATCTTGTGTAAATCTAATACCACTTGCTTGCTCAACTATTGTAAATTCACTACCTGCTAAGTCAGCTAATACATTTATTGTGATTGTACCTTGAGCAGAAGCAAAATCTCCACTAGGAACTTTTGTAACATTTATTACGTGTTGTATTGATTGACCATAACCATTCGTAATGTCTTCAGCAGTACCAGTTATACTATAGCCATCATCTGCATATCCATTAGGAACATTTGTTAAATTATAAGTAGCTGTATCTCCTGCTAGTTTATAGGGAATATTAATTGAACTCCCTTCTTGAACATTGTAAGTAATACTATTAAATGTAGCAGCATAATTGGCATCATCATCAGTAGTTTGAATATTCCAAATAACATTCTCTATAATCTCACCATTAGGAGCTGTGTATAATCCATTTACAGGCAATACACTACTACTCATATGATTAGACACATCTGGCATATACCAAGTTGTGTTTGTTAAATCATCCACGTATGTATGCGTATGACTTGTACCACTTCCAGTTAGCTCTGTATCTACTAGGTTAGCTTCTGCTTCTGTTTTAAATAAAGGATAATGATATGTTCCATCAGGACTTTCAATGTAATAGAATGTGGCAGTATCACCAACATTAACACCAACTTCTGTTTCTAAGAAGTCTTTGTATTGTGTTAAGTTCATACTAAATGCAGCGTTTAAGCTATCGTTTAAAGTATTAATGTTTGAACCTGCTACAACCCCATTAATATAAGTGTTGCCTAAAGTGCAATCTCTTAATTGTATTTTATCGCTTTGATTTATTATAATGTCAACTGAATTAGGTTTTAAGACTGAACTCAGCTCATTAACATCATAAGTGTTTATTACATTACCACCAACACCTTCCCTTAACGAAAGAGTCTGCTTTAAGGTATCAACTACAACATCAACTTCAGGAACTTGCATTACATGGTTAGAAAATGGTAACTCACTATAATTTCCTTGTAACGGTGCTTTAACTGCCTTTACTCCAATTGACTGATAAGAGTTATCACCTAAACTTAATCTTAAATTTGTTATATCTACCTCTGATAAATCAATAGCATAATCTTGACCAATGAATCCAACATCATCAATTTTGATAATATTCTTTTCATTGTCAGGGATACTTCCCATTCCACTTGTCATTAGAAATCCTATCTTTTCAGTATTGGAACCTAATCCTGTGTAATGAACTTGAGTGTCTAAAATCTCAGCAATAAATCTAGCATTAGTATTCCAAGTAATTTGAGTTGCTATAAAGCTATAAGCATCATTGATTTGAATACTCGCTTTAGCGTCACCTGTATTACCGATACCATTAAATTCACTTCTATTATTATCGTATAATCCTGAATCTCTTAAAGTTAAGTTAGTAGAACCCCATGCGCACATTCCTGCATTCCAGTTTCCATTTACTTCGTTTTGTGAAAACTTGTTATTAATACCACCTATACACAACAATCCATTGTTTGCATTGTATGAACTATAGTTTACTGTTACAGTTACGTTTTGACATCCACCTAAAGAACCAGCTGCTAAGTAAATTCCACTTTCTATATTGTTTAATGATTGGTTTTCAATTACAAATCCACCACCATTAATTCCACAATCTTGAAGTCTAAACCCTCTTAAATTGTTTTCAGCTCTTGATTCTCTTAATAAAGGCTTTGTGCACTCTTGTATTCTAATTGCTCCACCATTTGAAGCATTAGCTCCTGCATAAAATGCCTGTAAATCTGCACTAGATGAATCATATCCTAATAAACCAGAAATAATTTCTGGCAAATATGTGTTCAATGCTAAACCATTCCAACCATTATTGAAAAACTTACAGTTTCTTATTTCAACTATGTCAGTCTTTTTTATGTACAAAGCATATCCACCTGCATTCTTAAATGTAATATCTTTAAAGATAAACTTTTGTGTCATATCTCCTGTGAAAGAAAATATATCTCCATTAGTTACATCAAAATTTGCGTACTTAACCTCTGCCCCATTAGCCCCGTAAAAACTTAATGAATGAGGTAAAACTATTTCACTAGTGATTATGTTAACCCCTTTTACTAAGATTGAATCGTTTGCACTTGAATTTGTTATTGCAGTTGCTAAATCACTATATGGGTGCAGTGCTGTTCCGTTTCTTATTGTTCCAGTATAATCTGCGTCTACATGAATGTTGTATTGGTCTAGTGCTGAATTTTCTAATTCAGTAACTGTTGCATTTTTGTTTTCAATCTTTTCCCATGAAGTTGACGTTTCACTGTACTTTATAATGTCGTTAACTCTATACAATACTCCACCAATAGTTCCTTCAGTACCTATATAGTACCAATCCCCATTGACAGGGGCCTCACCATTAGGAACAACTCCGACACTTGCATCAAATACACCCTTATACCCTACATTTATGTCCTCAGGGGCTGATACGTTACCCTTTAAAGTAACATAGTCAGAAACCTCTTGAGCACTTGCAAAGGCAACTCCATCCTCGTCAGCAAAATCTGAAAAAGGTATTCTGAAAAACTCATATTGAGTTGCTCCTGATTGCGCTGTTTTAATGTCGTTTATGACATTAACTTTTGTTGTGTCGCTTGAATCAACCTCTCCACTTAAACAAGCGTTCCAATATACTGGATTTGAACTCCCTTGAAATTCAATGCAATTTCCAGCCTCGTTTCTTTTAATTCTTATAGCCATTTGTTTATCTTATTATTGTTATTAACATTGAAAGTGGTTGTATTATAACGGGGTTGTCAGACTTTATGGCTGGTAGCGTTAAGGCGTTTAAATCCTCATCGCTCACTATCCAAGCTGAAATTTCACTCCTATTTAAATAAGTATTTCCTACTGTCCCACTTCCGTAAAAAGATGGCTGTGTAGTTAATGGAAATGTAAAAGTAATGTTATCACTATCATCTCTGTTGGAGTACCACAAAGCTGGCTCAACTGTCGTGTTTGCTATTTGCGGAATCACATTGTAGTCAAACCTAACTCTCAATTGGTCCCCATACTGCAAATCATTTAATTTTATCCTTCCTATACTTCCTTCAAAGCCTGTGCCACTCGATGTTGGATAGCTTGTGTCGAAATTATAAGAATAATCTAATAAAGAAGCTACTCCTTCAGGGAGATGCTCTCCTTCAAATAAACCTATTCCAGTTGTTCCAGTTGGTGTTGGTGTAGTCCAATATGGATTATCTACAGCAAGATGAACTGCTTCATCTAAAGAGAAAACTTTAAAAACACCATTGTCTACATCTGTTTGACTATAGTTTATTCCGTTTCCATTCTGCCAAACAAAATTATTTGAAGTTGGTTTTCCTGCAAATGCCCCTGTCGAGGAGTACCCTGAAGAAGATTTTAACAACAACTCTTCTCTATTGGATACTTCTATTGGCAGCCCATCCACCCCATATTTATAGAGCTTTTTTGTATCGCTTGCCAAGTATGTGTCACCGTATGGAAGCTTAGCTGGTTTTTCAGCATCTTTTCCTCCATAGTGGCTTATACTATTTATTCTAATTATTCCCATTTTGTTTTTATTATTTTAAATTGTAGTGCATTCTATACCGTACACTAATTCGAATAAAGCTTTTTCATGTTTTTTTATATTTAACACTTCTCTAATGATAACTAAATGTTCATATAATTCTGCTTTCTCAAATTCTTTTCTCATTTCTTCTATATCCTCTATTAGCCCTGTTTTAGTCCATTCTGCAAACTCTTCCATGGAACTAAAATTCTTTATTAAATTTGGGGGATATAGTATTTCTTCAAATGACTGATTTAATTCTTCAGCATTGTAATTTTCTTCTGGTGTCATAATCGTTTTTTAGTTAATCGTTTTAAAGCTGTTTTAAAGAGCTTATTTATTAAACCTATATAAGTATATCAAACTTAATAAATAAGCCACCTAAGACGCCCCTATTGTTAAATATTGATATTTTAAGGTTTGTTATATGGAAACCTATTGTGATATGTTTTTAAACAATGGTCTTTTTCAAAGTTGTTTAAAAAGTTGCACATCCATTTTCCTTTTTTGGTTAGCGTTCCATGAAATTCCCCATGGCCTAAAACAAAACTAATTGTATCAAACCTGCTTCCAAATTTATATCCGTCATTATTAAAAACTCTATTGAGTGGAACTTGTAAAATAACATTTCCTGCAACATCAACCAAAGTTGCAAAAAGTAAAATTAATTCACCTAACATTCCCAATCCTTCCCAAAATCTTTTTTTCCAAAATAATTGTATTAACATTTCAACCAAACCCCATGGAAGTAATATTGTGGCTAAACCTATTGAGGTTATAAATAATAATAATCCAATCAAAAACTTTCCTACATTTTTTAAAACCTTTTTCATATTAATAACTTTTTGTATATTGCTCAGCTGGTAACCCATTTGGATACTCATCTGTTACAAATGTGTAATGACTTAATACATCAAGTTCCATAGCCTTAATCATTTTAGCTTCTAATCTTTCTTTCCCCTCTAATGATTGGTCTATAAGTGGTTCTACAGCTTCTAATGTGGATTCTATTTCTTCATAAGTCATTTTTAATCTGTATGAAAGAATTACTTTCCTATTTGGTTGTGTTATGTTTTCAGAACCATTAGCCTCCCCTGCATCGTCAAAAGTTGGAACGTTAATAAAAGTATTCCAATTTTGAACGTATTCTACTACAGCTTCAAATCTTGGATAGCATAAACTTTTTATATTTAGTTTAATTTCAGCAAACCCATCTTCAGCCTTATTTTCTGCAATAAGTTTTTTTAAATCATTTGGAAGTCTAGATTCTATTAATGGATATTCATAATCTGCAAACCTTTGCATTTGACTCATCCATTCTTTAAATGAGATTTTTATTTTAGTTGTTAATTTCATATACCTGTTTTTGTTAGTTTCATATATCTGTTTTTACCAATTTTTTCTACCTAGATTATCCTCAAAAGTATCTATTATTGAATGTAAACTAATAGTTTCTGAATCAGTTAAAGCTTCATGTATTAAACATGTTTGCAATCTTCTAGCATCAACATTTGATGCAACACCTTGATTATTAAGAGCGTTCAAGTAACAGCTAAACGTAGGCAAGTCACCTGTAACAGTTCCAGAAGTTAATTTAACACCGTCTCTAAAAAATGTACCTAATGAGCTTAAGCTTTGAGCTGTAAATATACCTGAGCCATTTGGCTGAGTAGGTACTATTTGAGAGCTTATTCTAAAAACACCTATAGAGCCAGTTGTTATAATTATACTAAATCTCTTTGATGGTTGTATTGCTCCAAATGCAATTCGACTACCCTCACTTGAGGAAAGCTGACCTCCCGATGTTATTGTAGCTCCACAAGAAGATACGTCTAATTCATTATCCATGTTAAAATGAGTGTCTTGAATTTCTGTTGTACCGTTTACATCTGTGAATCTACTTGTACCACCTGTATTTAAGTTTGTCAATCTATAAGCCGCATCGCTGTCTATTGGGTTTTTTATATTTAATTTTTGCTTATCATAAGTATCTCCTGCGTGTAGCCAACCTGCTTTAATTTTATCGTAAAGCCCTAATGACTTTAGGCTTATAAAAAAATTATTAACCTCAAACCTTATTGCTAAGTCTACTAAGCCTGAATTATTTAAAAATGTTTTAGCATCTAAGTCTAAACTTTCTACTACTTGATTCGATATTTTTCTATGGTTTAAATTTCTAATCATGATACTTCATATTTTAGAAAATAATACTCTACAAATTTTCCGTTATATTCAAAACACATTTTCATATTTGTATTTTCTTCAAAATCTGCCCCGAAAACTTTTTTAGATTGTGTTCCAGTTATGTTTCCATCTAAATCTCCAGAAACATTTGCGACTGAAACCTCTCCAAAAAATGGCCCTGTTAAAATTATGCTATCTGAAGAAGATGTAACTGTTAACCCTGTTTGTGAAAGTATAATTGCATTTTGAGTTATTACAAAAAATGAAGGACTGTTGTTTGATATAGCATAAGAAAATCCACCTATAGACAAAGATGCTGAACCAGCTCCAACTAGTTCTATATTTAATGAACTTGAAATTGTAGGTTCTTGAACTGCATTTATTACAGTTGTTTGGTTTCCATTTAAAACTGGGTTTATTATATTACTATATGAAGTTACTGTGTTTGGAATAGTTACATTTGTAGTGTGTCCTCCAATGTATGCCAGATTTACTGTAACTCCTGTGTCTGATGTTTCTTTTGTTAATAAAGTTAAATCTACTATCCCATCAGCACCATCTGCGCCATCAGCACCATCTGAGCCATCAGCACCATCTGAGCCATCAGCACCATCTGAGCCATCAGCTCCATCTGCACCTTGTGGACCTTGTGGTCCTTCAATTCCTTGTGGACCTGTTAAATCAGAAGTTGTGAAAGATGTTCCATCTGTGTAATTTAAAGTAAATGTTCCATTTCCATTATCAACTGTTGATAAAATACCATTTCCATCAGCACCGTTTACACCTCCTGTAGCTGGTTCTGTAACCTCTACGCCAATACTTCCAGTAATATCATTTGAAAAATAAATTATTCCTTTAAATATCGTTACAGCGTCCAACAATGGGTCTTCACCTGTTTTAGTAAACTCAACGTCAAAATACCATTTTCCTTCTATTGATTCTATTAAGTTGTTGCTGGTGTCATAATAGTCACTTGTTTTTTCTTTTGAAAGTTTTATTTTTCTATTGTCTTCAATTTCAAATGACCTATAAGAAGTGTCATTGGGGGATTTTTTCATCCATGCCTTTAATGTCCCTTCATAAGTTTGACCTAAATCTATTGTTAAAAAATCCCCTCTGAGTGCTTTTATTGTTCTAATAGTTTTTATTGAACTTGTTCTATTACTCATAGTTTTTTATTTTTTAAAAAAAAGCATAAAGTTTTTTAGTACTTTATGCTTGATTATTGTTTTTTAGTTCTTATGAAGCTGTAATTATATTTACTGCTAAAAGTCCTAATGTTGATTCTTTTATAACTCCAATTTCTGGTGTAGAAATTGTAACATCGTAAAAGTTTGATTTTTGAGAACCAGTATAAGGTCTTTCAGCACCTGATAATGATAACCCTTGGTCCGCCCCAAATAATTCAAATAAACCTGTAGAACGGTCTTTCGCTATTGCAATAACTCTAGCTCCACCTAAGCTTTCAATAGCTAGTCTTGTTTGAGCAGTTTTGCTATATGCTGTAAATAGTACAGAATGCATGTAGTGCATAGTACCGTCTTCTTTTAATTCTGGAGTAACTGTTGGAACTACTGAATAATCAGTTCCTTCAAATACGTATTGGGTAGCCCCTGTTAATAAATTTATATTTGTTAAGCCTCCTTCATTGTTGTTTGTTGCATCAGCTTCTAAAGTTCCTAATGTGGTAGCTCTGTCGAACTCATCATAATTAACTAAAATCAAATCTTTATCAACTCCTATTGAAGCATTAAGGTCTGAACAAACTAATGGAACACCTGAGCTTAATGCGAATACACATGCCATAATTTTTTCTTTTTTTATTGTTAAACTTAAAAAAAAGAAACCCCCTAAGAGGTTTCCCTTTTACTTATTTTTACTGTTAAAACTTACTACTATAGAGTAGAAGTTTGGTAATAACAGATTTCTTCTGGACGTACTACATAAATGTCAATAGCAAAAGTTAATAACATTCCATATAATCTACCAAAGTTAGAAACTCGCTCTACTTCTAAGTTGTTGAAGTCAGAACTCATTGAAGTACCCATTTGAATAGCATCAGTTTTCATGTCTCCTGTCATAGAACAAAAGATGATAGTATCATCTGGAAAACTTGGGTTTTCAAAAATGTCGTAACCTGCGTAACGCATAACGCCTTCAGCAGTTACATCAACGCCTTTAAAGTTTAATTCTAAACGTTGTGCTTCTCTGATTAAATCAGCCGTTCCATGGGATACCATGAATTTACGACCTGCTCTTTTACGCATTGCTTTAGTTTGATTCTTAATTAAGATTTCAAGCTTTTGGAATACATTTGCAGTAGTTAAAGCTACACCTTCTTGGTCGTCAGAACCATCAGAACCTGCTTTAAAAGCTAGGTGTGTGCTATTTATGATTTGAGCACTTGTTGCTGCTGCGCCATTTAAAGAATTTGAAATTGCGTCTAGTTGGTCAATTAATCCTGATGTAAAATCAGTTCCACCATTTGTCAATAACCCTTCTACAGCTTCAGCTACTCCACCTAAGAATAAGTTTTCTAATGAATTTTGAACTTCTTTTGGTAAAGTTTCCCAATCAAAGTTCCCTTCTGGTTGGTATTCTCTCCAGTGATTGTGGTAATCTGCTGGATTAAAAGTTTGGTACGATTCTAAAACCGTCAAAGAGCGTTGAACAGCGTTCTTTGCGAATGTTCCATTGGTTTGTGAGCCTGGATTATCTGTACGAGCTCTTAGTCCAGTTGTTAAGTCATGCTTATACACTGAGTAACCATCTTTGTCTCCCTCGTTCATGTATGCTAGGTTATTTTCAATCCAAACGTTTCCTGTCAACGCTCTTTCTAAAATTCCTACTGCTGGTCTACTTACATTAAATGCCATAATTTTTAATTTATTTTTATTATTGTTTTATAAGGTTATTCTAATAGGTTACCTGTGGACCTTATGTTGTTATTTATTTGTTGCTGCTTTTAAATCTTTGAAAGATGCTAGCTCCTCCATTGTATTTTTTAGCTTCTACTTTTTCAACTTTTCTAGCTTCTGGTTTAAATGCTGAACTTGTGTTCCTAGCTAATGTGTCAATGGCTTCTGTGGCCAATGTTTCAAATTCTCCAGATTCTGCAATCTTTTTTTCTAAAGCCTCAATCCTTTTAACCATGTCGTCCATCGCTTTTTGATGTTCAATCATTGGGTCAGCTTTTTCTTCTTCTTCAACAGCTTCAATGACTTCCTGAACTGGTGCAGCTTCTGGCTCCATAGCGGCTGGAACTTCTGGCTCCATTGCTTTTGGAACTTCAGGCTCCATCGCCTTTGGAACTTCTGGTTCCATCGCCTTTGGCGTTTCTGGTTCCATTGCTTTTGGTGCTTCAGGCTCCATGTTAACTGCTTTAGCTAAAGCTTTTTCTGGTGCTGGACCTTCATTAAAAGCCGCTACTGGAGCAACTTCTTCAGCCTTAACTTCTCCCTCTGGAACAGCTTCTTCTGCAACCGCTGGTTGTTCAACTTCTTTTTCAATGCTCTCAATTTCGTAGTTTTTGATTTTAAGCATTGTTCCGTCAGACAACCTAACTTCTCCAGACTCTAAAGAAGTTTTGTCACCTTTCCCATATTTTGCAGGATTGGCTTGAAAAATTTGTAGCTCTTCACCTTTTGTATTATAATACATTTGGTTTACTACTTCACTTCCATTCACTGCTGCAATTACAACATTAAGAATGTTTCTCGTACTCTTCATATTTATTTCATTTTTAATTGCCATCATGGAAAATGGCTTGGGTTTAATATCAATCACTTCATCCGCAAATCCTTTTAAGACTGCTTCATCTGGTGACAAATAAGTTTCTTGGTCCATAAGACCTTTTATTTCTTCTATAGATATATTTGCAAAGTTAACATAAAGCTGTTGTAACATACTTTCCAAATTCCTTAATTCAATAGCATGTTTTTCTAACTCGTTAGCATTAGCATACTCTAAGAACGGAACCATTGGATTGTGAACCATTACTTCACCATGTTTACTGATGTATCTTTTATCAGCCGCTAACATTATGAGTGATGCTATTGAATAAGCGTTTGCACTTACTACAGTTATTATTTCTTTACCTCCTTGAGAAAGTAAGTCTAGCCAAACCATAATTTTTAACCCCTCTTCAACGCATCCTCCTTGGCTACTTATTTCTAATATAAGTGTTTCAAAAGAGTTTGTTTCTCCAGCTTGTTCTTGCAATCCTTTAAGCGTAATATCTGTTTCAACTTCCCCTTTAAGGCAAATTCTTTTAATTTTACTCATGGATTCGTTTTTCATTTTTGCTTTGTCAATTGACTCTTTCTTTTTTATGGCCCAATTAACTCCAGATGTTCCTCCCCATAATAGCCAAGCTACATAACCTTTATCTTTCCAAGGTGTGGACTTGTACTTTGGGTCAATTTCTGAATTTTTTTCATGCCTTTTAAATGCGGCCATTCTACCAATTGTTTCTCTGGATATTTTTTCCCTTTTTGCCAACTGATTAGCCCTTGTCCATCCAATAGATGTTCCACCACTTACTTCTTTTCTACCATGTTCATCTCTCCATTTTAAAGCTTTTTTAGCATTGTTAGAGGCTGACTGTGGGTAATCGTTGTAAGTTTCAGCTGAAACGTAGTTTACAGAAAGAACTTCTTTTGGCTTGGCTGGCTGTGATAATCTGCCACTTTTAAACCATTCTTTAAATTCATCTAAAGTGAATGTAATTGCATCACCAAACCCTTTCCAACCTTTTTCATAATTATCAAAGTAAGCTTTTATGGATTCTTCTTTATTTAAAAATCCAAACATAACTTTATGCTCATCAAATTTTCTTGGACTACCTGTTGATTGGTTTATTACATAAACTTTAAAATCAGATTCTAAATCTGGTCCTAAAAACATATCTAGCTCATCGCCATCTGCTCCTACGGTATCATCAAAATATCCATAAGAATTTTTCATTTCAGTGCTCCATTTATTACCTTTTTCATCCACTCCAGACCTTATAGACCCAACAATGTTTTCTATTGTAATATCAAAGCCCTTAACTTTTTGTTTATTCATTGGCTAATCGTTTTAAGATGTTTAAGAGCCTTATTTTTTAGGCTAGTATATTTTGTTGTTAAATTATTTAAAATCAATCTATGGTCGCCTTACCCTCTTTAAATGCGACTTGCTGTTGAAAAGATGAGTACCCAGACTCTGAAAATACAACTTGATTTCCACCCGATGCAGAAGTACTATTAACGGCTGCACTTGTAGCGCTTTCTGTTAACGATGTATTTGTTCCTAATCTAGACGCATTGTTTGCGGCTAAATCTCCTACAGATGATTGTCCAACCGAACTGACAGCTGATGATATTGATGGTATTCCACCACCACCACCGCCCCCACTTTTTTGTCCTGGGGATTTGGTTTTCTTAATAGTTGCTAAATTTTTAACAGCTACAGCTCCAGCCAATGCCGCTTGAACAATTGGATAAGCTGGAAAACCTACTGTAATTGGAGATGATTGTGCTGTTGTATATGCGTTTTGCACACCTTGAACTCCACTAATCGTAGCTTGAGCTATTGCAGCCGCTTGTCCTACTGCTGAACCTTCTCCAGCCAAATCTTGTATTCCTTGTAATGATGATTTAGCATCATTAAGGCCTTGATTAACTAAAAGCTTTTTAACTTTTGCAGCTTGTTGTTCATCTCTTATTCTAGCGTTTGCAATTTTTTCTGAATTAGCTATTTCAGTACTTGCTATTAAATCAGATACGGCCTTGTAAGCTGCACTTTCTTTATCTAGCCCTTCTTGAAGTTTTTCTAATTTTTCAATTTCCCTTTCGGCTTCTAGTATTGCTTTCTCTTCATATAGTACAGCTTCAGCATCTTCTTTTGCTATTCTGTCTGCTTCAACAATTGCATTAACAGAATCCAAAGCTGCCTGTTCAGCTTGGTCGGCTTTTTGTTTTTTAATTGCAGCCGCTTCATCTGTAGCTAATTGTACTTGAGCATCATAATTCTTTTTTAAGTCTAAAAGATTTTCTAAATGAGTTGCTTCATCTATCAATCCAGAATCCCTAGCCGCTTTATTTAGTTCTTTGTTTGCATCTAATTCTTCTTTTAAACTTCTTTTCTTTTCTTCTAATTTATAATTTTCGCCTTCAATCTCCCTTTGCCTAGCATCTTCTAATAAATCTTCTTGCTTTTCTAAATTGCTTTTTAATTTATCTAAAGATTTTTGTGCAGACTCAAGTTCTTTTTCAGCTCTTCTTTTTGCTGCTTCTTCAGCTTCTTTTGAAAGCTTTTGTTCTTGTTCTAACCTTTTGGCACTTTCTTCCTCTTGTACTTTCCTTAGTTTTGCCTCTGATTGTTTTAAAGCACTTGTTTTCTGGCTTTCTATAAATCTAGCTTGCGTGGTCAAATCTCTAACTCTTTGCTCTGCAAACAATTTTTGACCATTTGAAATTCTCTTTGAACTATCACTCAAAGCCTTTTCAGCTATCTTTATATTATCTTCTATTCTTTTTTTATCAATAGCTTTACCTATTATTGGAATATCAGCTATTGCCAACATGGCTTCATTTGCAAACAGCATTATATTTGCGCCAAGTTTTGTAAATGCACCTATAACTATGTCAGCTGATGCTTCTGTAACAGTCTTAATTTTTAACCATTGGTCTTTGAATGTAAATCCTAACAAATCTATAACAAAGCCTAATCCAGTTATCGCCTTTGTAAGTAATTGAACTGCACCTCTAGCTAAGTCATTTAAGCCCCCTGATCCATCTTCTATTCCTAAAATGAAGCCTTCCCATGCAGAACTAAGTTTTGTAGTATCTCCAGCAAGATTATCAAGCTTTATTTCAGCCATTGCTTTTGCTGCACCTAACGCTCCACCTTCAACATTTTCTAAGTCTTTACTTAGTTTTTCAATATCTTCACCTGAATTGGCTAAAGTTAAAAGTGATTTTGAACCAACTACTCCAACTAAATCTAATGCAGTTCCTAAACTGTCTGAAGAATTTCTAACTTGTGCTAAACCTTCTTCTAACGTTAAACCTTTTTTCTTTAATTCTATAAAAGTTTTTGAAAGTCCAGTTCCTGCTACAGAACCTTTTAAACCGTTATTTGCTAATGCTCCTAAAAGTGCAGACGTTTCTTGTATTGAAACACCTAATGCTCTTGCTGCTGGTGCTGCAACTTTAAATGATTCAACTATAGTTCCAAAATCTTGAGCTGAACTTGATGCTGTTTTAGCTAACAAGTCAACAACCATTTGAGTGTCTGAAGTTTCTAGTCCAAAAGACTTAACTAAAGAACCTGCCAACATTGCTGCTGATGCTAAATCAACATCTAAAGAAGCTGCTAAATCCAAAACTGATGGGGTTGCTTCACTTATTTCCTTTACTGAAAAACCTAATTTTGCAAACTCAGTTTGAAGTTCTACAACTTGACTAGCTGTGAATGCTGTAGTTGAACCTAGCTCCTTTGCTTGGTCTGAAAGTACAGCCATTTCTTCATTAGTAGCTGCTGAAATTGCCTTTAAAGTTGAAAGTGATTTTGAAAATTTAGCACCAACTTTTATTGCACTCAACATACCTGCACCAAGTGCGACCACGGCTATAACTAACGCCCCAATTCCTGTTGCTGCAATTGCTGTAGTTAATCCCCCTAATGCTGGAATCATTCCTAAAACTCCAGCCCTAGCGCTTGCTAGACCCTTTGAAAGAAATCCAAAACCTTTTGCGCTTTGCTTGTTTGAAGCGTTTAGCTTGTTTTGTTGCTTTGTGTTTCTTGCACTTATTTTAGTTGCTTTTAATTTTTCAGCATTTAATTTTTTAGTAGATTTTGTAACTTCTTTTAAAGATGCTCCAGACTTTACTAAACTATTTCTTTCTTTTTCAAGGTCCGAAATTGTTTTTTTGGATAATTGATTTTGAAGTTTTACTTCTTCATTTTTATCCCTAATTCTATCTTCTAACTTTTTTGTAGTGTCTGAAGCTGAACTGTTTAATTTGGCTATCTGCCTTAATGCTTTATTGGCGTCTAACTCAACTGTTGTTATAATTTTATTATTTGTAGTATTATCTGCCATTTTGCGTATATTTAAAAGGGTTGTTTTTTGCAACCCTTTTTATTATTTATGTGTATTAATCTATTATGTTAAGTTAACTTCATATTGTATTATAGAAGCTTTGTCAGGCGTAGTTCCACCGAACCTACCTAGCCCAAAAGCTTTCAAATTGTATGTTCCGTAAAACACCAAAGACCTAATTGAAAATAATTCAGTTAATGTAGATTGATGCAATGGAACGCTTGATGCCCCCAATCCGTCTAAAGAATATGCAGTTTGCAAATCAAATTGACGAAGTTCAGAAGAAGCGTTTAGAGATATTAACGTCTTCCCATCATCTAAAAACTGAACATATCTACATCCAGAACCATAATTAAAATCAGTTAAGTCGTAATCTAATGTAGCTGTACCTAAATCAAAAGCTGTACTTAATGTATACTGCTGTATTCTTTGTATATTAGATGAAGCTATTATTACACTTGTACCGTCTGGAGATATAGCAAAACTGTTAGGAGATTGTAATACACTGGAGTTTATTTCCCCAGAACTAATAACTCCATTAGCAATATCCCCATAAGTGGGCAATACTAATTTTCTTAATTTATCGCTAGATTGGCCGCTAAAAAATACATTTAGCCCATCTTCAGAAATTGCTATTTCTTGAGGTAAACCTTCAAAGCTTGAAACGTCTAAAGTTTCATTAGAAAAAGTAGCACTAGATAAATCATAATTTGTACTTAAATTAATTTTCTGTATTTTATCATCATTTGCACTTATAACTAAAATAAAGTCACCATTTGGACTTATGCACATTCCTGTTTTTGTACCCACTAATCCTAAATCATTTATATTTAAGTTATCGCCTGTGTAAGTTATGTCGGTATAATTTACATCTTCAGGTGGATTTATTATTTCATATTGTCTTAAATTATCGACTAACTTTATGAGCTTGATTTTAACTGGAGTAATTGCATCCACGTATTCTGAAACTTCTTCTATAATATAATAGCCTCCTAAATCAGAAATATAAACTGGCTTTGAAATATCAAGCGTTTTTATTAATGAAATTGGTAATAAGAATTTTGCTTCAATTCTTAAAGCTCTATCAATTAAATTATACCATTCTGAAATTCCTCTAGGTATAGTTAAATAATTTACATTTGCAAACGCTGTTAGTCCAGAAATTGTTCCCTGTGGAGAGTTTGCAAAGTTTATTTGATTTAAGTCTCCTAAGTCTGAAACTTGTTCAACTAAACCTTTTTCAATTAATTCATACTCAAAATACGGTGTAGTTGGATTAGCTATGTCTATCACTTTAGATACGTCATCAAATTGTTTTACTTCGTTTTTTGCAAAGTCTTTGTATTTACTACTTCCATCTTCATGGTTTGAAAGATTGAAATTGTAAACATTTCCAGAATATGGCTTTGTTAAACTTATTTGATTAACTCTACCGAATTCTTTTCCATAATTTGTATCTCTAGTTATTACATCATACTTTTGTAAATATTCTGTCCAATCATAAAAATTTCCAGATTCTTTTTGTGCTTCATAATGACCGTATGAAAATAGCTTAACAGTTTTATCAGTGTCATTTATTGACATTAATATTCCCTCTTTATTCATTACTCCCATTAATAAATCTTTAACGGTGTCTTGATGTGCTGCATAAGTTAAATCAACTGTTGATGAACCATAAGACCCATCATCATCAAACACAACTTCCCCAGCCAATAAATATGTTTCTGCTGTTGCCATATTATCTATTCTAGCATACCTGTCTTGAAAGTCCTCGTTTTGAAATTGATAAACTTCTTCTCTATACCCACTACTTAAAAGCACCATTATTCCAGCAAACCCATCAGAACCTGTTGGGGGGCTATCTATAAATGCCTTATTTATTTCAATGTCAAAACCTTGACCATTTTGTGTAATTATGGTTTGTGGTATTGTTGTTTCAATAGTCCCAGAAGCTGGGTTTTGATTGTACCAAATAGCTATAACCTGCGCTCTATCCCCATCAGTATATTCATATAGTTCAACCCCTGAAGCTGCATCTAAATTTGCAGATATTTTTATCGTACCTGTGTTTCCATTTACAACAAAAGGTTGAAATATAGTATTGTAATTCAAATATTTATTTGGGTCATTTCTTTGAAACTCAACTGGTAAACCATTTTGTGGTCCACCAAATCTTGGGTGCTGTGGGTTAAATCCTGGAACCTGAATAGGCCTTGTGGATGTAGAGTTTTGGAACCTCATTGCTGTCCTCTTAAAATATTGGAAAACTTTATATTGAAAATCTCCAATTCCTACAACTTCTACAGTTCTACAATTTACATGATGATTGTCACCTGCTGGGATAGTTGCATAAACTATTTCAGCCGATGCATCTTTTGCTTCCTTACCCTCGCTAGCTTGTTTGCTAGTCATATAAGTTTTTTCCACAACTCCCCAATCTACAGATTCATCATAAATTGAAGTATATCCAAAAGATTCTATTGCCAAATCAAACAAAGCCATAGCTCCAAATGTTGGTCTAGATTGTCTAGGTATAAATGAATCAGCAACCCTTACATCGTTTGTGTTTTTTTGAAAATCATCTCCCAATTGGTTTAAGTTATTTGGAAAAGAGCATAATTTATATCCTCTACTCCCAACATCGTTAGTCTTAACCATTGGTTCTAGTGTCATGTCATAGCTTGATATTTCATCTATATTTGTTTGGTAGTCGGTAGGTCTTTCAATATTTGGGTCTGTCAACAATTTTAAAAAAGTTGTAGAGCTCCAAAGGTCTACCAATCTTAATCCTCCAGAAATAAAATTTAATTTAATTTGATTTGCTGGCATATTATTAACAACTATAAAGCCTGATTGTAAAAGCTTGTCTTCTACATAATAGTTGGCCTCATATTTTGAATTTAAAGGCGTTGTTAATGTATTTGGATTAAATTTGTTCAATCCTAAAGCTTGAATGTTTTGCCAAACTTTAGGAATTGAAAATGTATTTGTATGGCTAAGTTCCCTCGATGAAACTTTACCTATTTTATTTATTACTGCATTATATTTTATTTTTTGATTCGTTGGTAACAATAAAGGAATCCAACTTCCATTTCTAAATATTTCTAGTCTTGTCCTCATTTTATTATTACATTACGTTTTGACCTGTTCTTTCTATACTTGATAACCTTATTGAAAAATCTCCTCCTCTAGCTAACGTTTTTAAAGGTGCTGATACTGAACCCAATTTCATTAATTGAGTTTTACCATCTTCCCTTACAAAGTAAACCGCTGGAGAATAAGCAATGTTTGAAACTGCTACAAGTTCATCAGCCAAAAGTGACAAAGCTTTTAAGTTTAAACTATATGAAGTTTCAACTCCTGTGTAATTTACTGGAATGTAAGGATTTCCACCAACTTTTAAAGTTGATTCAAAATTATTAACTTCTAATTTTCCTGTATATTTTCCTTTATAGCTTTTTGTTTTTAGGCCCATACCCCAAGTCATCCAACCTCCCAATGTACTTTTCCAAAGAATATATCCTCCACATGGTTTAGTTCCAGAAGTTTGGTTTGTTGCTGTAATTGTTGGACTTGAATCTATCAATGATGGGTCTGCTAAAGTTGTTTCAACAACTGGATAGCCTAACCATCTATTAGTTAAATCTATGGATTCTTGAACAGCTTCTGTAATTGGACTATTAGTGTCAACAACTGCTGTAAAATCTTCAAATTCTCTAACTCCAATTATTGGAAGTTTACTCACTAAAGTTCCATCGTTAATTACAGTTACATCTGAGTATATTTTAAAATTGTATTTATACTTAGATACTACAGAATTTTTTCCAGCCTCTCCAGTCAATTCGCTAACGTTAGATAATTTGTATAAATTAGCGTTGTGGTATTGTGCAGCCATTTCCATTAATCCTATTGTAATAGAATTTCCTGGATTTATGTCAAACTCTCCATACTTAACTAAAGTGTCAACAATATTTGTAGAATCAGAAGTATCAACTATATCAATATCAATATATATTTTTTTAGCTGCTAAATTAGTTTCTTCTATAACTGCATTTAGTGGCTCATATAAATAACAATAAGTTGTTTGAGCTCCAAGTTCTTGACCTAATATTTCAGCATACACCGTAAGGGTACTATCTGAATTACCAACAGCTCCTGTTCCAGCTGTGTTTGTTATTTCCCAAAAGAAACTCCATGATGGGTGTATTGTTTGAATAGTAACTACGTTTTCTTCAACCGTAATTATATAATCATTACTTTGATTATTATTAAATCCAAATACATTTGCAAAGTTTAAAGCTGTTTGACTTCCTACAGTGCCTGATGTTGCAACTACTGGCACATCATAAGCGTCAATAGGTGTTGCCTTCCAATCAAAAACTAAGTCTTCTACTTCATCTAAATCTGGCTTATCGATACTAAATGTAACTTCGGTAGTTTCAATTCCTTCACTTGTAAACGTTAAAACAGCTGTGTCTCCATTTGGTGTTGAGTCTGTGTTTAATGTTGCAGAGCCATCCCCAGTGTAAGATGCGTTTACAAAATATTTATCTGGATTGCTTATTGTAAGTGTCAAAATATTTGTGGACAGCTCGTAAGAAAAATGAGGTATTAATATTATTTCATCTAACTTACTTTTAAAATACGCTGCTGTTGCTGCACCTGCTGAACCTAATTGGGCTTTAACTTCAACTTCATAAGGGTCATTTTGAAGGCCATCTTCAACAGCAACCCATTCAAATGATTTATCATCTACAATTGTTTGGACTCCTGAAACTGTTTCAGCTATGGTCCAATCTAAAAGGTCTCCAACTGCTGCTTCATCATTAAATGTAATTGTTAATATTTGGTCTCCTAATGCCATAATTTTTCTTTTTGTTTTGTTGCTAGTTTCAGTTTCGCTCCGAAGTTGTTGAAATAAATTCAACCACCTATAAAAATCACATCTTTATAACTAGCTATTCTTTAAATTTTAAAATCCCTTAAAGGACTTTCTTTAAATATTTTGTCGTATTCTTTTTTCAATCTGTCGTTTATATCAACAGAAACAAAATACCCTAATTCATTTTCATATTGCAATTGATATTTTTTAACGGTTGTTTCCATTAAGTTTGGAGCACCTCTTTTCCAATTACTTGTTCCTTTACGTTTTATTTTTTGCTGTATAGCAAATGCTGTTCCTCTTTCATCAAGGCCTTCAAATAAAATGTTTTTACCTCTAACCATTTGAAGCATCTTTTCTAAAGGTGGTGCTTTTCCTGGTCCTCTACCGTAGGCGGCAAACTGTATATGGCTAACTGTATCTAGTGAATATGAAAGTAATCCGCTTGAAAATATTTTTCCTTTTACACTTGTATAAACATCAACGTCTGACCTAACAGCTTTTAAAAACGATTCTGCAACTTCTCTAAAACTCTTAGCCATAATTAAAATTTATATTTGACACAATGGCTCTAAGTTCATTTGTGTATTGAATTTTCCAAGAACTCCAGAATGTTTTGCTGAACCAAAAGATGGAACATAAGTAAAGGTAGCTCCAGTGATGGGGTTTTCTTTTACGTTAGTATTTGCAGCTAAATAATCTTTATAAACTCTTAAAAACTTTATGAACAGTTCACCCATTTTTTCAGCCATGTTTTCTAAATCAATTTTTTCAAGCGTTTCAGCTTTATTGACTAGTAACATTGTCACATCTGTGGTGGGGTTTTTTAAATGCCCAGATTCATCAAATTCTAAAGTAACATCTAAATCCCAAGTTATTAAAGCCAAAGGTAATTTTTCTATTCTTGTAATTCTATTTAATTGGTCATTAATGTTTTTATCACTTGTTGCAATAACTACAGTAATCCCTACAGACTCTGCTGCTGCTTTTAAGTTTTCTAACATAACTTTGTTAATTAATTTGTTTACTTCTTATTTGAGCCTCCTTTGTTATTTGGATTTGCTTTTGTATATAATTTGCATAAGCTTTAGAATAAGAATTTGACATTACCATGTAATATGATTTATGCCAAGCCTCGGACTCATCACAATTAAAATCAGAACATATTGTTTTAATTGTGTTAATTATATTAAACTGCTGCAATTGCTCTCCACCATGGGCTTCCAAATCCTCATCAATAACTTCTACTGATAAAAATTTTTCATCCCAAGACTTACCAACTTTTTCTAAACCATTCATGATGAAAGTGTATAAGCCAATCATTGAAAACATTTTTGATTCCAAAATATAATTTTTGTATCTTATAAAAGATTCACTTTCTGGCTCGTATTTTGAAAACTTGTTTTCAGAATACGTTGCAATTGCAATAACTCTAGCCATGTGCTCAGACATTGTAAAGTCGTTTGGACTATTTGTTAACGATTGCAAATTTACCATCTGCAGATAAGAAATATGGTCTATAGCTGCTGGATACTTTATGTGATGTTCTTTGTCTAGCTCTATATCTTCATATTTTATTGAAACAATTTCATTTGTAATCTCTTTTATTTTTACAAAGTTTTTTAAGAACCACTTTGTCTTACTAAAAAATGATTGCTTATAGCCTAAAATTTCTTTCATTAAAATTGAAGTGTCCCTTTTTTCAGGGTCCTCTTCTATTAATATATCAAGATGCCTTAGTTTAAATTTATCCCTCATATTAAAAATTTAAAACCCCACCTTTAAAAATGGGGCTTGTTGCTATAATTGTTTTAACTTCTTTTGAAGCTTTGTTTGTTCTTGTAAAAGAATGTTTCTAGAACCTTTGTTTGAATTAAGTTTGCACTCAATTTCCTTTAATTGCTTTTTAACAACATCTTTTTCTGAAACTTTTACCTCAATAGGCTTTACAGCCTCAATTTCTTTTAAGTCTTTTTTACCTTTCATAATCTATTTTTTAAAAATTATTTCAAAGGCTTCTTGTAAAGCAAGTTGTTTATTTAAACACTCTTCACCTTTTGGGCTTCCTCTATGCTGGCTAAAAACGCTGCCATAAGACTTAATTCTTTTTTGCATAGATTCAATAGTCCAATGTTTTTTATTGGCTACAATGGCCTCAACTGCCTTTTTGTGCTCGTAATCTTTTCCTAAAGATTCTTTTTCAGCAATTTCTTCATCTTCCTTTGCTAAAATCTTTTTAATTTCAGAAAGGTTTTCTAGATTCAATGAATCATCGCTTTCAATTTTTTCCAAAACTCTAGCGGCTCTATTTACTAAATCTACTTTCTTAACCCCACTTCCCCAGAACTCTAAAATACCAAGTTCTTCAAACTTAGCTTTTAAACCATGATATGGAGTTGATTCTAATTGTTCTCTAATTTTACTCATAAGTTTTTTATTTAAAAGAATCTTTAAAAATTGCAAGGCAATTTTAAGGCTCTTTATATCTTATGTGTTATCTAAAGGCTAAAGCCTTATAAATCAAGGCCTTACACATTCTTATATTTTACTTAAAAAAAGACTATTTTATGCAGCAAAAGGGTGTCAAAGTGACATGTTTTAAAAACGTTTTTTAAAAATCGGAGTTTTTATTTATTTAATCACTTTATGAGGTATTATATTGCTTTATATAAAATCCCATAAATAATGTTTTATAAATAACTTTATAAATAGTTTATTTTTTATTTTTTTGTTTTTTATATCTTATGTGTTAACTAAAGAAATTGATAAAAAAATTGAAAAAAAAAATTATATACCTATTGTCAAGTTATATGTTATAATGTTTGTTATTCGGTGTTGGCAACAATACTAAAGTTCTTTCATTATTTGCTTAACTTGTTTATCTTTATCCCATCTATAAAGCCATAGTTTTAAAACCTCATTAAATTCTTCTCTACTAAGGTTTGGTTCACTTTCTGCACATTTATAAAATAATTCGTCTAAAATCGTACAGTTGCTAACAACAGGTATAGTTAATTGCTTAGCTTCTGCATAATCTTCAAGAGCTTGGTATATTTCGTTTATTTCTCTTTTACAGTCTAGTGTTAAACTAAAGTAGTTTTTGTCTATAAATTCTTTTGGTGTCATTTGTTCTGTTTTTATTTATTAAGTTATTTCTTTAATTACGCAACTAACCATACCCAACACGTTAACCACAATTAAAGGCTATTTAAAAATTTATCAATATAAACATCTTGTGAGCTACTTAATTCGCCTTCATTTTTATCACACCAATTATCAAACGCCTTTAACAGTTCACGTTGTTGGCTAACACCACCTATGCGTAATTGCTCAAGATGGTAAGCTTCTGCAAACTGCATTATTTGTGCAAATGCATTTCTATCAAATAATTCCTTAACCGTTAAGTCAGTCGGTTTTAAATAATGTTCTAATAATTCTGTTCTTGTCATAATGTTTTGTTTTTAAATTCCGCAACTACGCATAGCTGCAATACGTTAGTGTGAATTTAATTCTTTCGCTTGTTTCTTCTTTTCGTGTCTATAAATTAAAACCTTTACAAGGTCATCAAATTCATATTTAGTTAGTTCACTATATTCTTGCTTCATCATTAAAAAAAGTCTGTCATAGAATGATAACGAACTCACACTAACACTATGTAAATCCAAAAGCTCTTTTGATAGGTCTTCGTCATCACAGTAAGGGTAATATTCTTGTAGTATCTTTTTTATCTTGTCTTGCATTTCCATCGCTTCTAGTTTTACATTTAACGTTGTAAACAATTTACACCTTTTTATTAAGTGGTTTTTTGCTATCTGTATGCATACTTATCGGTTTATTCTCTTTTGGTAATTTAACATCATTAGGTGTAAACAGTTCGCTATCGCTTTCACAACAATGTGTATAATTAATAGCTTGTTCTAGTTCCTTTATACAATCTCTGTAAATAAAAAACTTATTCATAGCCTTAACTCTTGTTATAGGTGATTTTGCATTATCAGCTTCTTGCCTATATTTAACCATTCTTAATCTCCAAGTTTTTAAAAGTTCTTTCATTCCTATTATCTTTAGTTATTTAATACGCTACTAATCTATGCTATTTTTCCACATGTCTACTTCTAACATTTTTTTACTGTTAAGTAGTTCTTCATGCTGTTGAGTGTAATCTTCAATAGACATGTATGCCATTTCTGCGTCTAGAGCCTTTATTTCGTTTTTAATTTGCTTTAGCTTACACTTTAAATATAAGTTGCTTTTACCTTTCTTTTTTGATGATATTACTTTTAACTGTATGTAAATTAATGTATGTATAGCCACATAAGCCAGTAGTGACATCAATAATATTATTATATCGTTTTCTGTATTTGTCATTTTAAAGCGTTTTAATGGATTATCTTTTTTGTTTTAATATAATATATTTTAGTATGCAATTAAACTCACTAGGAGTGACTTATTAGCCCTTAATTGATTCGTTAATTCTTTTTAACTTAGCTTTGTAAGCTTTTTCTTCTTGCTTTTCAATATCGCTATACATAAATTGGTTTAAAGCTGCAAACTTATTTGGGTCAGTTACATCTTTATGGTCAAATGATTGTTGACATACTAATGATTTATCTGCCCTGTATGAATATCTTTTTCTCATTGTTATGGTTTGCCTTCCTCCAAACTTTGTTAAAGTTATTTCATATCCTAATTCTGCGTAGTCTATTATTTGCTGTATGCTATTTGTCATGATTATTGTTTTATTTGTTTAGTGTTATTTTTTTTGTTGTGTATTCTAACATTTCCCACATTACTATTCCAAAGATAGCCCCTAGTGCTGTCTCTTATACACATCTCCGAGCCCACGAGACCGTACTAGATCTC
>OLII01000150.1_pt1 | contig 26821 bp, 34 predicted proteins | sample 1609481 | NCBI WGS metagenome assembly OLII01 (sample SAMN05416859, study PRJEB24817) | seawater metagenome | isolation source: Sea water | place: Canada:Atlantic | collected 2013-11 | reverse complement strand
CCTCGCGCAGCGCCTGGCTGGCCCGCGGCAACGGCCTGTTCCAGCAGCCCCACGAACACCGGGTCAGCGGCATCGACGGCTGGTTCGGCCCGGCCCTGGCACAACGTCCACCACGCTGGAAACAGGCCGTGGCCATCTGGCTGGCGTTCTTTCCGGTGTCGCTGGCCTTCAACCTGCTGTTCGGCCACTGGCTGGGCGAGATCGGCCTGGTGCCACGGGTACTGCTGAGCACCCTGGCCCTGACCCCGCTGATGGTCTACCTGTTCATCCCGCTGTCGACCCACCTGCTGGCCAGCTGGCTGCACCCCAAGCCTGCCCCGCAGAGCGTTGCCGCGCCGCCCGTGGGCACCCGCTGACGCAGCGCCCCGGGGCGTGCAACGGCGGCGAGTTCGGGTATGCTGGGGCCTACCCAAGCGAATATCTGAAGTTGACCGCCCATTACATGAACAGCCCAATTCTTGTTACCGGGGCCAGCCAGCGAGTCGGGCTCGCGCTGGCCATCAAACTGGCGCAGGCCGGCCACACGGTCGTCAGCGCCAGCCGCAGCATCAGCGCGCAGGCGCCCCACCCGAACATCGTGCAGTTCCAGGCCGACCTGTGCCTGGAGCAGGACCGCCTGGCCCTGATCGACCACCTGCGCAGCCGCTATGACGGCCTGCGGGCGATCATCCACAACGCCTCGCTGTGGCTCGACGATGACCTGGCCAACCTGAACACCATGTTCAAGTTGCACGTGGAAGCGCCGTACCACCTGAACCTGGCACTGGGTGAGCAACTGCTCAAGCTGGACAAGTCGGACATCATCCACATCTGCGACGAAACCTCCTCGCGCGGCAGCAAGAGCCATATCGGCTATGCCGCCACCAAGGCGGCGTTGCAGAACATGGTGCTGTCGTTCGCCGAGAAGTACGCCCCCAGCGTGCGCGTCAACGCCATCCTGCCCGGCCTGCTGATCTTCAAGGAAGACGGCGACGAGCAGTACCGCCAGCAGGCGCTGAAGAAGGCCCTGCTTGAATTCGAACCCGGTGCCCAGCCGCTGATCGAGGCCGTGATGTTTTTGCTCGACAGCCAGTACAGCACCGGCAGCAACGTGGTCATCAACGGTGGCCGCCATTTGAAGAACCGCATCGCGGCCGGATGAGCCGCTGCACCGTGAAGGGAACCCCCATGGACCCGCAACAGCAACTCGAACTCGAAGCGGCGGCCTTCCGCCGCCTGGTAGCGCACCTGCGCGAGCGCACCGATGTGCAGAACATCGACCTGATGAACCTGTCCGGCTTCTGCCGCAACTGCCTCTCCAAGTGGTACAAGGCCGCCGCCGACGAGCGCCAGATCGACCTGAGCCTGGATGACGCCCGCGAAGTGGTCTACGGCATGCCCTACGCCGAGTGGAAAACCCAATACCAGAAAGAAGCCAGCGCCGAACAGCAAGCGGCGTTCGCCAAAGGAAAACCCCATGACTGACCTGAACACCCTGCGCAGCCAACTCGACAGTGGCGAACATGTATTCGCCGACACGCTGGCGTTCATCGCCCAGGGCTACACCTACCAGCCACAGGCCTTCACCAATGGCGGTGTGGAAAACGCCGCCGGGCAGAACGAAGGGTCGTGCAAGACCCTGGGCCTGGCACTGCTCGAAGGCCTGAGCGACCAGCACGCGCTGCTGGCGTTCGGCGAGCACTACCGCTCGGTGCTGGCCACCCCCGAGGGCAGCGACCACGCCAATATCCGTGCGCTGATGCAGCACGGCCTGGCCGGCGTGACGTTCGCCGGCGCGCCGCTGCAACGCAAGGGCTGACGCCACACCGCTGCACAAGAACGGCCCACCTGGGCCGTTTTTTCATGCCTGGGGTTCGATCACCTGCCCGGGCACCTGCGCCGGCAGTTGTGCACTGCGCAGCCAGCCCAGTGCAATGGGCCACAGCTGCGCCTGAAAGCGGCTGTGAAAGAACGCGAAATGACCGACACCCTTGGCATCGACCTGCTGCGCGGCGATGCGCAGGTGCGTGCACACGCTGGCGGTAAAGTAGCCCAGCAGGCGCTCGATGGCCGGCACCGTACCGAACGGGTCGTCGGTCAGGCTGATCGCCAGGATCCTGGCCTGCACCTGGCCAAAGCCCAACGCCCCCAGCGCGCGACCGCTGGGCCGCTGTTCATAGGTAGCAGCGGGTGTCACCCAGTCGCGCACCACGCCGGCCGGGGTGTCCTCCATCCAGCCCAGGCGCTTGCCGGGAAAGTAGCCGAACACGCGGGTCAGCAGCGGCATTGCCAAGTGCCATTTGCACAGCAACTGCCAGCGGCTGCCCGGGGCATAGTCACGCCAGTAGGCGAACTGCGCGCCCACCGTGACCACCCGCCGGATGCTCGCCGCCGACGCCGCCAGGCCCAGCGCGCAACCGCCGAAACTGTGCCCGACCACATCGATGGGCTGCCCGGGAAACTCGCGCCGGGCGCGCTGGAGCATCGCCTCGAAATCCAGCCGGCCCCAGTCCGACCAGCTGGCCTGAAAACCCCGCAAGGCCGCAGGGCGCGATTCGCCGATGCCGCGGTAGTCGTAGGTGATCACGTCGGCGCCATGGGCGAACAGGTAGTCGGCAAAACGCGAATAGAAACGGCAGCGCACCGAGGTGGCGGCGTTGATGATGACCACCGCCCGCGTGGGGTCCGCCGCGCCGTGGCGCCAGGTGAAGCCGCCCAGGCTGAAGCCGTCTGCCGCCTCTTCGCGAAACGGCTGGGCAACGCTGGGCGCCTGGGTGGTGAGGGGTTGATTCATCGGTGCCGGCTCCTTCAGGGCCCTTCGCAGCGCAGCATCGGCCAGCGGGTGGGCCAGCCCTTGTGGGTGATGCGCGAGGCGTAGACCGTCTGTTTCTGGCTAACGTAACGCGCGGTGCGGCGCAGTACCAGCCCGAACAGGTCATTCAGCCCCAGGGGCGCAGCGACTTATCATTGTGGGTTCGGCCACCGGCAGGTTGCGCGGGCGCTGGCCGCCGATCACCGGCGCGCCGGCCCGCGCCCGCCTCAGGCAAGCTCGGTGTAGCGCGCCGCCACCTCGGCCTGGCGGATGTCCGAGATCAGGGTGTGACGCGCCGCCTGGAAGGCCGTCCAGCGGGCGTCGTCATGCAACGGCGGGATGGTCACCCCCTCGCGGCGATCGAACCCCACCAGCGCCGCATCCACCAGGTGGTCCACCTCCATCACCTGCGTCAGGGTGTTGATGTCGATGCCCGAGCGCTCCCAGATCTCGGTACGCGTGGCCGCAGGCAGCACCGCCTGCACGTATACGCCGCTGGGCGAGAGCTCCAGGCTCAGCCCCTGCGACAGGAACTGCACGAACGCCTTGGTGGCGCCATACACCGTCATACCCAGCTCCGGTGCCAGCCCTACCACCGAGCCGATATTGACGATGGCCCCCTCCCCGGCCTGCGCCAACCGTGGCGCGATGGCATGGGCCAGACGCGCCAGCGCGAGGGTGTTGAGCGTGATGATGCGCGTGACGCTGTCGGCGCTCTGCTCGACGAAGGCCCCCGACTGCGCCGCCCCGGCGTTGTTGATGAGGACGCCGATGCGGGCATCTTCGCGCAGGCGGGTTTCGACCCTGGCAAGGTCTTGGGCCAGGGTGAGGTCGGCCTGCAACACCTCGACGGCCACGCCATGAGCCTGGGCCAGGCGGCTGGCCAGCCCGTCAAGGCGAGGCCTGTCGCGGGCTACCAGCACCAGGTCATGGCCACGGCGGGCAAAACGCTCGGCGTAGGTAGCGCCGATACCGGAAGAAGCACCAGTGATGAGAACAGTGGCAAGGGTAGTCATGGGGTTGCGCTCTCGATGGGTGGGTAACGAGCCGCTATGATGATGACCATAATCTTAATCGTCAACGGTTTTGATGACGGTTGACATCAATGTATAGTGGGCCCCTGACTGACGGCACACGCAGCGAGGAATCTGCACATGAGGGTCACCAAGGCACAGGCGCAAGCCAATCGCGCGCACATCGTCGAAACCGCGTCCGAACTGTTTCGCGAGCGCGGCTATGACGGGGTGGGCGTGGCAGACCTGATGGCGGCGGCAGGGTTTACCCACGGCGGCTTCTACAAGCACTTCGGCTCCAAGGCCGACCTGATGGCCGAGGCTGCTGCCTGCGGGCTGGCCAAGACTGCCAGCGCCGAAGAAGCGCTGGACGTGGCGCAATTTTTCCAGCGTTACCTGTCGCGCGAACACCGCGATGCACGCAGCACCGGCTGCACCATGGCCGCCCTGTGTGGCGACGCGGCGCGCCAGCCGGCCGCAATCAAGGCGACCTTTGCCGACGGCCTGGAGGGCCTGCTCAAGCGGGCCGAGCACGCAGGTGCCGAAAACGGCGATCAAGACCCGCACACCGCACGCGCCAGGATGATCGAGCGCTTTGCCCAGGCGGTGGGCGCGATCATGCTGTCGCGCGCCTGCCCGGACGATGCGCCATTGGCCGACGAAATCATCGAGGTGTGCCGCAAGGCCATCGTTGCCCCGCTCGCCGACTGAGGTGCCCGCCCCGCAGTTGTCTTAAAACTGCAACCTTTTGGTCATAGTATGGAAGCTGTTCCCGCTGCAGCCCTGTTGCAGCGGGCCTTTGACAAGGACTCGAAACTCAATGCGCCGTGTCGTATTCAATCAGAAAGGGGGCGTGGGCAAGACCAGCATCGCCTGCAACCTTGCCGCCGTCAGCGCCGCCGAAGGGTATCGGACGCTGCTGGTGGACCTCGATCCCCAGGCCAACACCACCCACTACCTCACCGGCCTGCTCGGCGACGACATCCCGGCCGGCATCAGCGACTTCTTCAAGCAGACCCTCTCCAGCGCACCGGGCAGCAAGCGCGGGCGCGTGTGCATCACCCCCACCCGCTACGACAACCTCGACCTGGTGACCGCCAGCCCCGACCTGGCCGACCTGCAGCCCAAGCTGGAGAGCAAGTTCAAGATCAACAAGCTGCGCAAGCTGCTGGTTGAACTGTCCGAAGACTACGAGCGCATCTACATCGACACCCCGCCGTCGCTGAACTTCTACACCTTCAGCGCGCTGGTGGCCGCCGACCGCCTGCTGATTCCGTTCGATTGCGACAGCTTTTCGCGCCAGGCGCTGTACAGCGTGATCGAACAGGTGGAAGAACTGCGCCAGGACCACAACGAGTCACTGCAGGTGGAAGGCGTGGTGGCCAACCAGTTCGTCGCGCGCACCGCGCTGCACCAGAGCCTGGTGGACGAACTGCTGGCCGAGGGGCTGCCGGTGCTGCCGGTGTACCTGAGCAGCTCGGTGAAGATGCGCGAATCCCACGAGCTGTCGGTACCGCTGGTGCACATGGCACCGCGGCACAAGCTGTCGCGCGAATTCGTCGACCTGCTGGGGGCGCTGGAGCGGGCTGCCTGAGGGCTGCCCGCCGGTTGCGCCCTGGCGTCAGATCGACGCCTGGCGCATGCGATCGGACAACGCCTGCGCCGTTTCCTTGCGCTCGGAGTAGCGGTCCACCAGGTGCGCCTGGCTGTCGCGCAGCAGCAGCGTGAACTTGACCAGTTCTTCCATCACATCCACCACCCGGTCGTAATACGGCGAGGGCTTCATACGGCCCTGCTCGTCGAACTCCATGTACGCCTTGGGCACGGACGACTGGTTGGGGATGGTGAACATGCGCATCCAGCGCCCCAGCACGCGCAGCTGATTGACCACGTTGAACGACTGCGAACCGCCACACACCTGCATCACGGCCAGGGTCTTGCCCTGGGTGGGGCGAATGGCGCCGAGGGCCAGCGGCACCCAGTCGATCTGCGCCTTGAACACCGCCGACATCGCGCCGTGCCGTTCAGGCGAACACCACACCTGGCCTTCGGACCACAGCACCAGCTCGCGCAGTTCCTGAACCTTGGGGTGCTCCACCGGTACGTCGTCCGGCAGTGGCAGGCCGCTGGGGTCGAAGATGCGCGTCTGGGCGCCAAAATGCTGGAGCAGGCGCGCGGCCTCCTCGGTCAGCAAGCGGCTGAAGGAACGCTCGCGGGTGGAACCGTACAGCAACAGGATGCGCGGCTTTCGCTCGCCGGCCTGCAGGGCGGTGGGCAGGCCTTCGAACAGGCTCGGGTCGAGGTTGGGCAGGTCGTGGTGCATGGGGCCTCCGGGTCAGAGCGTGGCAATGCGGTCGAGTTCACGCTTGAGCGCGTGGGCATCGAGCTGGCTGAATGGCAGCGCGAAAAACGCCCGGCAGCGACGCTCGATACGCGCCAGCGCATGGTGAAAGTTCGCCTCCACCTCGTAGTCGGTGCCGGGTTGTTCGGAAGGGTCGGCCAGGCCCCAGTGGGCCTTGAGCGCCGGGCCGAAAAACACCGGGCACGCCTCGCCTGCGGCCTTGTCGCACACGGTGATGACGATATCCGGCGGGTTGGCCGCGAAGGCCTCGTTGCCCTTGCTGCTAAGGCCCGCGGTGCTGATGCCGGCCTGCTGCAGGGTCAGCAGGCTGCGCGGCAACACCTGCCCCCTGGGGAAGCTGCCGGCGCTCAACGCCTCGAAGCCCGCCGGGGCGAGGTGATTGAACATCGCTTCGCAGAGGATGCTGCGACAGCTGTTGGCCGTGCACATGAACAGAACTCGCATGGTGGTGTACTCCCTTTGGCAGGCAGAATAGTCAAAGGCTCAGGCGCAGGGCCAGGGCCGAAAGCGTGATCAACAGCACCGGCACCGTCAGCAGCAAGCCGACCTTGAAGTAGTAGCCCCAGGTGATGCGCGTGCCCTTGCGCGCCAGCACATGCAGCCAGAGCAATGTGGCCAGGCTGCCGATGGGGGTGATCTTGGGGCCCAGGTCGCAGCCGATGACGTTGGCGTAGACCATCGCCTCGCGCACCACACCCTGGGCTTCGCTGGCGTGGATCGAAAGCGCACCGATCAGCACGCTGGGCAGGTTGTTCATCACCGAGGACAGCACCGCGGCAAGCAGCCCGGTGCCCAGCGACGCGCCCCACACGCCATAGGCGGCAAGACGGTCCAGCAACTGGGTGAGCAGGTCGGTAAGGCCGGCGTTTTTCAGGCCGTACACCACCAGGTACATACCCAGCGAGAACACCACGATCTGCCAGGGCGCATCGCGCAGCACGCGCCGCGTGGAGATCACATGCCCGCGCGCAGCGACAATGAACAGCACCACTGCACAGGCCGCCGCCACGGCGCTGATCGGGATGCCCAGCGGCTCGAGCAGGAACAGGCCCACCAGCAGCGCTACCAGCACGCCCCCGCCCACGCGGAAGGTGGCGCGGTCGCGGATCGCCAGCACCGGCGCCTTCAGTGCCTGTACCTCGTACACCGCCGGTATGTCGCGGCGAAAGTACAGGAACAGCACCAGCAAGGTGGCCGCCACACTCACCAGGTTCACCGGCACCATCACCGATGCGTATTCGCCAAAGCCCAGGCCGAAGTAATCGGCCGAAACGATGTTCACCAGGTTGGAGACCACCAGCGGCAGGCTGGCGGTGTCGGCAATGAAGCCTGCGGCCATGACGAACGCCAGGGTCGCAGCCGGGGAGAAACGCAGCGCCAGCAGCATAGACATCACGATAGGGGTAAGGATCAGCGCCGCACCATCGTTGGCGAACAGCGCCGAGACCGCAGCGCCCAGCAGCACGATGAAGGCGAACAGCCGGCGCCCGTTGCCGCGCGCCCAGCGGGCCACGTGCAGGGCTGCCCATTCGAAGAAGCCGGCCTCGTCGAGCAGCAGGCTGATGACGATGATCGCGATAAAGGTGGCGGTGGCGTTCCACACAATCGCCCACACCGTGGGGATGTCGTGCAGCGACACCGCGCCCAGCGCCAGGGCCAGCAGTGCGCCGAGGCTGGCGCTCCAGCCGACGCCCAGGCCGCGGGGTTGCCAGATGACCAGGGTCAGGGTGAGCAGGAAAACAGCGATGGCAGTCAGCATCGGGGCGCTCCTGGCTCAGCAGCAGGCAGCAGCACGAACGGGGCGCCCGTCCATGTTGTGCAAGCGTGTGGTGCTGTCCTTGAGCCAGTCGGCATTGGCGCGCAGCGTCACCTGCAGCAGGTCGTGCACCCAGCCGGGCAGTTGCGGGTTGAGACGGTAATACACCCACTGCCCCTGGCGACGGTCGAGCAACAGGCCGCTGGTACGCAGCTGCGCCAGGTGACGGCTGATCTTGGGCTGGCTGTCGCCCAGGGCGCACATCAGCTCGCACACGCACAGCTCGCCCTGCTCTGCGATCAGCAGCGCAGCGCGAGCGCGGGTTTCGTCGGCCAGGCTCTTGAACAGCTCGGGTGGGGTAATCATTGTGGGCGGCCCTTACATATGGATAACCGAATATACGGATATCCATATGTTATCTGCAACCGGATTTTTCAGCGCCTGCCATCAACCTCCCCAGCGCGTCACCCGCCGTTGGGGGCCGGTTTTTCGCGCAAGGCCGTGTGGTAGATCTGCGCCGAATCGAGCACGGGCTGGGTGGCACCATGGCGGGCGATCGACAGCATTGCCTGGCCGATGACCTCGGTGCTCAGCACCTTTTCGGGCAACAGCGCACGCGCCAGGCTCAGCAGCGGGCCGGTGAGCCGGTAGAACACACGGTACGCGCGGGTTCTGGAGGTGGCACCGTGCAACGGCTGAATCACCGCCGGGCGCAGGATGTGCACGCGCCTGAACGGCAGGCGCAGCAGGCTGTTCTCCGTCATGCCGCGCACCCGCGCCCACATCGTCGAGCTGGTTTCGCTGCTGTCGGCACCCGCCCCGGAGACGTAGATGAAGGTGGCATGCGGGTTGAGCTCGCACACGCGCTGGGCCACCGCCAGGGTCAGGCGGTAGGTCATGTGGGTGTACTGCGCCTGGGTCATGCCCGCCGCCGAAACGCCCAGGCAGAAGAAACACGCATCCACATCGCGCAGGTCGTCGTCGAGCAGCGTGGACGGGTTATCGGCGAAGGCCGGCCTGACCACCTGCCGGAGCTTGGGGTGCTGGGCGTTCAGGCGTGAGCGCCCGATCAAGCGAACGGACTCCACATCCTGCGCCGCCAGGCATTCGCGCAGCACGCCGCTGCCGATCATGCCGGATGCACCAAAGATCACTATGTTCATGGCGTAGGCTGGCCTCGCTCAGTCTGAAGGGTGCGCCGGTTTCATGCCGACGGCCATTGCGGCGGTGCCGTGCCGAAATCGGCCGCGAGGCTTACCGGCTTCCAGCGCTGCATCGCTTCGCTGCGGGCGGCCTCTTCCACCTCCACCACATACAAGGCGTCCGACCCCAACAGTAGACGCGACGGCAGCCCTTCACGAGCGGCCAGCGCCACGATCAGCTGCGCAATGCGCTCGGGGTCGCCCACTTCGTTGCCCACGTAGGACTCGATCAAGGCCTTGAACGCGGCCATCGACGCCATGTAGTCCGGGGCCAGCCCGGTGAGCGTGCTGCGGGCCTGATGGCCCCAGTCGGTACGCATGCCGCCGGGCTCCAGGGTGCACACCTGGATGCCGAACGGCGCGACCTCCTTGCCGACCACGTCACTGAACCCGCCCACGGCCCATTTGGCCGCCTGATAGGCCGACAGGCCCGGGCTTGCGATGCGACCGCCGGCCGATGACACCTGAAAGATATGGCCGCGGCCCTGGGCGCGCATCACCGGGATGGCCGCACGGGTGAGGTTGACCACGCCGAACAGATTGGTCTCGACCTCGGCGCGAAAATCATCGGTGGGGATGTGCTCGAACGGCTGGATATGGCCGAAGCCTGCGTTGTTGACCAGCACATCCAGCCGGCCAAAACGGCGCACGGCCTCGGCCACGGCGTGCCTGGCCTGCTGTTCGTCGGTCACGTCCAGTTCGAACGTGGCCAGGTTGGCCCCGTACTGCGCCTGCAGCTCGACGAAGCGTGTGATGTCGCGTGCAGTGGCCAGCACCTTGGCGCCGCTGTGCAGCGCCGCCTCCAGAATGGCGCGCCCCAGGCCTCGGGACGCACCGGTAATCAACCAGACTTCAGACATGATCATTCAACCTTTTCAAAGCGCCGACGCGGCGCATGGGCAACGTAAAAGAGGGGGCTGCTCACTCGGGCCGAAAGCCGGCCTTGCCTTCCAGCATCACCGACTCGGCAAGCGCCTTCTGTGCCTGAATGTCCGCCAGGCTGCGGGCATAGCCGGCCTCCAGCGCCGCATAGGCATCCCCGCCGAGCACGGTGCGCAGCGGCGGTGTCTGCAGCTGGCTGAGGGTGTAGATGGCGTCGGCCATTTTCAGCGGGTCGCCCGAGGCGGTGTCTTCGCCATGCTGTTCGATCCACCCGCGCAGGTTGCCGACCGCACTGCCCTTGTAGGCGTCGAGCTGCTCGGTCCAGCGGATGTTGGCCACGAAGCCGGTCTTGATCGAACCTGGCTCGATGATCAGGGTGTTGATGCCGAACTCGGCCAGCTCTTGCGCCACCGCTTCGGCGAAGCCTTCCAGACCGTACTTGGCCGCGTGATACAGCGAGCCGCCCGGGTAGGCGGTACGGCCGCCGACACTGCTGACATGGATGAAGGTACCGCGCTGCTGTGCGCGCATCGCCGCCATGAAGGCGCGGGTGACCTGTATCGGCGCCATCAGGTTGAGCGCGATCTGCTGCTCGACTTCGGCGTCGGTCATCTCTTCCATCGCACCGATCACCGCCCCGCCCGCGTTGTTGACCACCACCTCCACATCGGGATGGCGGGCAGCAACGGCGCGTACCTGTTCGCGGTCGGTCACGTCGAGCGCTTCCACATGAAGGCGCTTTGGATACGCCTGTTGCAACGCCTGCATCGCCTCGACCCGACGCACTGCGGCGACCACGGTATGCCCCTGGGCCAGCGCCTTTTCGGTAAGGGCCAGGCCCAGGCCACCCGAAGCACCGGTAATGAACCACTTTTGAACAGCCATGAAGATACTCCTGTTACAAATTGTGAGTGATTAATCACTCAGTTAAAAGGCAAGGCTTTTACGCCGTAATGGCGCGCCACAGCATATGGAAGCCCAGCTGGCGGTGGCTGTCGGCCTCCTCCGGGGACTTCTCGATGTGTTCGATGGTGGTGGTGGCGATACTCTCGATCACGGAAGAAATGAAGCTGATCGGGGCGTCGATCAGCACGCCGTCCTCTACCCCGCCCTCCATCGTCCTGGACACGGCCTGGAACGGCTGCGCGCCCAGTGCGCGGGTTTCTGCGGTCACCTGCCCCGACGCCGACAGCCGTGCCAGCACCACGCGCTCCAGGGCATTGTTCAGGCCCCAGCTGACATAGCGATTGAAGATGTACTCCATGCGCTGGCGGTAGTCAGCCTGGGCCGGGAAGTCCGACATCATGGCCGTCACCAGGCTTTGCTTGAGGTGCAGGTAGAGCTCCTGGAACAGCACCTCCTTGCTGCTGAAGTAGGTGAACAAGGTGCCGTCGGCAACCCCGGCGCGCCGCGCAATGCTCGACGTGCTGGCCATCACGCCCAGCTCGGCGACCGCCTGCATTGCAGACAACAGCAAGGCTTCACGTTTTTCGGGGCTGAGGGGACGTGCCATGGAGGGAGGTTCGCTTAAGAAGACTGAGTAATCAGTCAACTATATTCCTGACCCTTGGCCAAATGCAAGGGGTGGATGGCGCGACGGTGCCGAACGGCAAGCCCCCGGCATCGCGCCGGGGGGTTGATAGCCGTTATCCGGCGCTACTCGAACAGGTTCACGATGGCATCCGACAACGTACTCCGCTGCCGCGACCACGAGCTTGTGAAGTGATAGATATCGTTGGCCTGGACGTAGTGCTTCACGAACTGGAAGTGATAGTCGGCGGCAATCTGGAACAGGTACAGATCGCTTTGGATATTCACGTAGTTGGTGCCGAAGCGATGGATCTCGGTACTGATCTGGACCATGCCCTCCAGAACCGCATGGGTATCGGGCTCCAGGTCCACATTGATTTCCGAACTTGGCTTTTCGGTAAGAATGCGCTTCCAGGCGAGCTCCGAACTCTTTCTTCCCGAGGTGCCCTTGGTAAGGTCGCAGGGGGCCTCGATGGCCTGGCGGGCTTTGCTCATTTCGTCTTTGATGCGGTCATCCAACTGCAACTTCCTGCCTGTTTTTACCTGGCAAAACAAACTGGTCAACTCGAGCCAGGCGGATTCATATTCCTTGGGGTTATCGCGCTCGACCATCTGCTTGGGGTTGGACCAGCAAGGCTTGTACCTGAACTTGGCGAAACTGTAGTCGGGAAAGTGCCCGAGCCAGCCGTGGCCCAGATAACTGGTACCGCTGGGGGCCGCTTCGAAGTTGGGGTTCGCGAACGGCACGCCCTTGGTGTCGGATGACTTCAGGACTTTCCTGTTCCAGTTTTTCGACGAGCCGTCCATGTAGTAGATGGCCTGTGGGCCGTAGCCCATCTTGGACCATTCCCAGGAGTCCGGGTCGTAGTCCGCATCCCAGTAGGTGTTCATCACGTTGTCGAGGCCGCAGTGGTCCTGGTGGGCCCAGGTGTCGGCGATCACATGCGCCCTGACCCCCAGCAGGATCAGCCTGAACCTGCGCAGCACGTCTGCGCGATTGTCCTTCAGCACTTCTGCCCCGCCGATGGCCAGGCTGATGATCTTCTCCAGCCTGTCGTCATCGGTGGCGCAGAGCACGGCATCTTGAACAAGCCTGCGCGAGAGTGCGCTTTGCGGCCGGTTGAGCATCTTGCCGTATTGCAGATCCTTCACCTTGCTGGCGTTGTACTTTCTCAGTATCTGCTCGCCGCCGAAGGTGTCGCGCTTGGTGAACTTGGGCAGGTAGTTGGCCACTTCGGCGCCATGGGTTTCTTCTCGGCTGGGCGTGCCGGCCGGGTCGTTGTAGTTGCCGGGGATGAAGTGGTACGAGCACCACAGGCCATCTTCAGGCTCCCCCATCGTGCCCAGCAGCCCGCCCTGGTAGGTGTAGCGCGGGTTGTCCATCTTGGCCACGACGTTGTACTTGGCAGATTTTTGGGTGTCGCTGACCAGGCTCCAGTAAGAGGCATAGGTGCTCTCGCTGAAGAAGTCGATGAAGTTGGCTGCCTTGGCAATAAGGGTTGCATCGTCCTTGTTGAAGCCGCCGCACAGTGCTGAGTGGTAAGTACCGTAGAAGTGAAAATCCTGATCCATGCCGCTTTCCCCTAAACAGTTTTTGTTTAACAAAAAAAGACCGCAAGGGTTTATAGGCACAGCTTTAAATAGTGTCAAATGGCCATTAGTCAATGATAATTGTTATTTTTATTTCGTGTATTAACGTTGGGAAAGTGCGGTTTGATGGGCATGGCGATATAGAGCGGTTCTATTTAAATTCATGGCCAAATGGAGACAGTCTGCGCTCAGTAATCAGCCGTCAGACTTGAGCAACTTTCCACACTGCTCACTGGCCAACTGGCTGATGATCCGGATGGCCTGATGAATACCCGCCGTGTTGCGAAAGCTCAGTTGCGGGTTGTGTTCGCACTCCAGCACCTCGTCATGCTGGACGAGCGCTTCACCGAGTAGTTCGAGGGTCCAGGCGTAGCGTTGGATGGTGGACAAGCGTTCTTGGTCAGTCATGGGGATACCTGCTTCACAGCTTGCTGGATAGAGAGGGGGAAGAAGCTCGGTATAGGCCACCAGGCAATGCGCGAATGGGCCGTAAATACCGTGGTCATATAGGCATCATAACGGGACGATTCTTTCCATGGCAAGAATCTCCGCAACCCTCGATACCGATGGCAGTCTGAAAAAGCTCGGCGCAGCGATCCGGGCTCGACGCCTGGCGCTTGCGCTGTCACAGGAAGCGCTGGCCGACGCGGCAGGCGTGGACCGTTCGCATATGGGGAAAATCGAGCGAGGGGAAAGGAACGTCACGTTCCTCAACATCTTGCGGATAGCAGGTGCGGTGGGGTGCAAGCCTTCGGAGCTGTTGGTTGATGCGAGTCTTTAGAAGTGTGCTTTTTGGAATTGATCAAAGGTTCGATTGATAGGACTTTGATAAGCCGCGCCTAATCTGTGCGCGCGGCATATTCAATGGCGTTCAACCAAACTGTTCTCAGCCGCCCTCACCCGAAATTGGATCTTCAAGTTCAAGCAACTTGCCACACTGCTCACTGGCAAGCCGGCTGATGATTCGGATGGCCTGATGAATACCTGCTGTGTTGCGGAAGCTCAGTTGCGGGTTGTGCTCACACTCCAGCACTTCGTCATGTTGAACGAGCGCTTCACCGAGCAATTCGAGGGTCCAGGCGTAGCGCTGGAGGATAGACAGGCGCTCAAGGTCAATCATGAGGATTCCCGCCCTGTGACTTGTAAGTGGCTTGCGTGAAGATGGAGTAGAAATGGTGCGTGGAATACGCCGCCGGCGTACCAAGGCGGAGAGCGGATGCGAGGATCCTGCTCAGAATGCGGATAGGCATGCATGAGACTCCAAGTTTGATTTTGGAGCTACCACGATCCTTCCTACGGGATTGGGTGGCAGCTGTGCATGGGGTAGGAATACCGGGAAACTTGGAACCCGGCCAGGCCGAAGCCTGCCCACACACAGCCGCCATAACACATCGCAGCGAGCGAAAAAAACGCCAGCCGTTGTGATGGGGGCGCCTAGTGCATGCGCCAAGTTTACCAGCAGGTTCCTACACCTGATCGCAGATTTTTCTGCGACTGGAGGAATTTATGCCTCGTGGGATCGATTCGCAAGCGCTGAGGCTGGCGGAAATTTCCTAGAGTTTTGAAGGAAGTGGGATCAAAAAATTGATTTCCTACAACCTGGATGTACGGCGTCCTCTTGCAATTTACTTTTCGAACTCCAGTATTAAAGAGACAAAACGAGACAGACAGAAACAACAAAACCCGCACTATGCGGGCTTTGTGAGGTGGTGCGTAGACGGTCATAGACTTCTGGAAGCTGGCCTCTGGTGCGGAGACAGGAATCGAACCTGCGACCTTCGCGTTACGAGTGCGCTGCTCTACCGACTGAGCTACACCGGCGTGGCGACAACGCTACCATTGCCGCCACGCTTTCGCAAATCACTGTTTATCAACAGCTATTGCCCACCACTCGCCTGCACCGCGGTGCACCCGGCCGGGGCCAGGTCGGCCTCGATATCGGTGCTGCACGCCCAGCCCGTGGCCGAACGGGCCCAGGTCAGGTGCTTGCCCGCCACCGGCGCCGGCGCATCCACCAGCACGCATGCAAGGGTGCCTACGCCGGTCGCCGCCACGCCCTGCGCACTCAAGGTGCAGTTGGCCGTGGTCGGCTGGCCGCCAAGGGCGGCGACATCGGCCACGTCCTTGCCCTGGTTGATCTGCACTTCGAAGGCGGTCTTCAATGCCGACACCTCGGCCAGCGCCGCCGTGGCCTTGGCCCGCGCCTGGTGGTTGGTGTACATGGGCATGGCAATGGTCGCCAGAATGCCGATGATCGCCACCACGATCATCAACTCGATCAATGTAATACCGCGCTGTCCCTTCATGGGCACTCCCCTCGCAAAAACTCACAAATCCCGCCACGGACACCGCCGCAGACCAGCGCGCCAGTAGGCCCGAACAGACACCTTTTGTCACCCTGCAGGTACTTAACCCAGCACCGCGCTCGACTACTCTAGTGGCCACCGGGCGGGATTGCCCGGGCCTATCACCCTGAAGCTGTTACAGGGTTTGTGACTGTCCACCGCTGCAGGGAGGTAGCGATGAACCACAAGACAAAAACCTATGCCTGGCAAGGCATCGACCGCTCCGGCACCCACGTGAGCGGGCACAGCAGCGGGCAGAACAGTGCGCTGGTGAAGGCGCTGCTGCGCGGTCGCGGCATACACCCTACCCAGGTGAACGCGGCACGCCGTATTACCCTGCAATTGCCCGCTTCGCTCGGCGCCAGGGACATCACCCGCTTCAGCCGCCAGCTGGCAACGTTGTTCAAGGCCGGCGTGCCGCTGCTGCAAGGGCTGGGCATGATCGCCGAAGGCATCAACAACCCACCGCTGCGCCGCCTGCTGGGCACCCTCAAAAACGATATCGCCGCCGGCTGCGGCCTGGCCGATGCGCTGCGCAGGCACCCGCGCCAGTTCGACAGCCTGTATTGCAACCTGGTGGCCGTGGGCGAGCAAACCGGCTGCCTGGACAGCCTGCTCGACCAGCTGGCAACGCTGCAGGAGAAACGCCAGGCGCTGCGGGCCCGGCTGAAGAAGGCCATGGTCTACCCCGCGCTGGTGCTGCTGGTGGGGTTGGGGGTGGCGGCGCTGCTGCTGCTCAAGGTGGTGCCGCAGTTTCAGGCCATGTTTGCAGGCTTCGGCGCGCCGTTGCCGGCCTTCACCCAGGGTGTCATCAACCTGGCCGACTGGCTGGGGCAGTATCTGCTGTGGGTGCTTGGGGTAATGCTGGCCACGGGATTTGCCCTGCGCCGCGCCTTCGAGCGTCAGCAGGCGGTGCGTTTGTGGATGTTGCGCCAGGGGCTGCGCATGCCGGTTCTGGGGCCGGTGATGCAGCATGCGGCGCTGGCTCGTTTTGCGCGCACCCTGGCCACGTCGTTCAGTGCCGGCGTACCGCTCACCGAAGCCCTGGGGCCGGTGGCCGCCGCGTGCGGCAATACGCTGTACGAGCAGGCCGTGCTGCGCCTGCGCCAGGCCATCGGCAACGGCCTGTCGATGAGCGCGGCGATGCGCAACGAGCCGCTGTTCCCGTGCCTGGCGGTACAGATGTGCGCCATTGGCGAGACATCCGGCACGCTCGACGATATGCTCGACCGGATCGCCAGCCACCACGAAACGGCCGTCGACGAATGGCTCGACAACCTGGCCAGCCTGCTGGAGCCGATGATCGTGCTGATTCTCGGGCTGGTGGTAGGCAGCCTGGTGGTCGCCATGTACCTGCCGATCTTCCAGCTGGGCGATGTGATCTGACTATGGACCTGTTCGAAACCCTGGCCCGCCAGCCGCTGGCCTACCAATGTGTCGCCCTGTTGCTTGGCCTGATTGTGGGCAGCTTCATCAATGTGCTGGTGCATCGCCTGCCGATGATGCTGGAGCGCCAATGGCGCAGTGAGGCCCGCGAAGTGCTGGAGCTGCCCAACCCGGCCGAGCCACGTTTCGACCTGATGCTGCCCCACTCCCACTGCCCGCACTGCCAGCACCGCATCCGCGCGTGGGAGAACATCCCGGTGCTGAGTTACCTGTGCCTGCGCGGGCGCTGTTCGGCCTGCAAGGCATCGATCAGCCCGCGCTACCCATTGGTGGAGCTGGCCTGCGCAGGGCTTGGCCTGTTCGCGGCCTGGCATTTCGGCTTCAGCGCCAGCGCGGCGGCGTTCATGCTGTTGAGCTGGGGCCTGCTGGCGATGAGCCTGATCGATATCGAGCACCAGTTGCTGCCCGATGTGCTGGTGCTGCCGCTACTGTGGCTGGGCCTGATACTCAATGCCTTCGAGGTGTTCGTGCCGCTGGACCAGGCGCTGTGGGGCGCCGTGGCCGGCTACCTGAGCCTGTGGACGGTGTACTGGCTGTTCAAGCTGGTCACCGGCAAGGAGGGCATGGGCTATGGCGATTTCAAGCTGCTGGCCATGCTCGGCGCCTGGGGCGGCTGGCAGATCCTGCCGCTGACGCTGCTGCTGGCCTCGCTGGTGGGCGCGCTGCTGGGCCTGGTACTGCTGCGCCTGCGCAACCAGCAGGCAAGCACGCCGATTCCGTTTGGGCCCTATCTGGCCATTGCGGGCTGGATCGCGCTGCTCTGGGGTGGTCAAATGACCACTTCCTATCTGCAATTTGCCGGACTGCAATGACCACACCCGCCTTCACACCCTGGATTCTCGGCCTCACCGGTGGCATCGGCAGTGGCAAGAGCGCCGCGGCGCAACGCTTCATCGAGCTGGGCGTGCACCTGGTGGATGCCGACCAGGCCGCACGCTGGGTGGTCGAGCCCGGGCGCCCGGCGCTGGCCAGCCTGGTGGAGCATTTCGGCCCCGGCGTGCTGCAAAGCGACGGGCAACTGGACCGCGCCGCCCTGCGCCAGCTGATCTTCAGCGACCCGGCGCAACGCCGCTGGGTGGAAGCCCTGCTGCATCCGCTGATCGGCCAGGAGATCTTCAGCTACCTGGCCAAGGCCGAGTCGCCCTATGCGGTGTTCGTTTCACCGTTGATGATCGAGTCGGGCCAGTATCAGCGCACCCAGCGCCTGCTGGTGATCGACGCGCCGCAGGCCTTGCAGATCGAACGTACACTGCAGCGCGACCAGACCAGCCCCGAACAGGTGCAGGCCATTCTCAAGGCGCAGACCAGCCGCGAAGAGCGCCTGCGCCATGCCCACGACGTGATCGTCAACGACCGCGACCTGGCCTGGCTGCATTCGGAGGTCGACCGCCTGCATCACTTTTACCTGACTTTGCGTGGAGGCCAAGCATGAGCCAACCCCTGACCGTAGACTGCCCGACCTGTGGCGCCCCTGTTGAATGGAGTGCCACAAATACCTATCGGCCATTCTGCTCCGACCGCTGCAAGCTGATCGACCTGGGTGCCTGGGCCGCTGAAGAGCACAAGATTCCGGTGGCACCGGATGCCGAAGACGAGCTGTTCTCCGGCGACTTCAACCCGCGCGAACACTAACCGCGCGGTTCGTCGTCCTTCCACGGGGCCTGCAGGTAGCGGGTCCGGTTGAAGGTTTCCAGCCACTCGGGGCAGAACACCACCAGCGCACTGATTACCATGCCGTTGATGAAGGCCTCGGGGAAGATGATCAGCCACAGGTAGCCGATGAAGTCCGACAGCCATTCGGGCATCACGAAGATACCGTCCAGCCACAGCCAGCCAAGGCTGGCCAGCAGGCACAGCAAGGTCGCCAGCGCGGCGGCGAAAAACCCCGAACAGAAGATGTACACGAACAGGTTTTTAGGCTGTGCGCGTTCCACCAGTATGGCCACCCCCTCCGTCACCAGCACCGGCAGGCCAATCAGCAGCAGGCCGTTGACGCCCATCGCCGCCAGGTCCTGACGCCCCAGCGCCACCAGCCCCACCTGCGCCACCAGGCCACCGACGATTGCCAGCGGCCAGTCCAGCAGCAGGGTCACGGCGGTCATGCCGATGAAGTGGTACGACACGCCGGTGTCGAAGTCGCGGCGTACCAGCCACAACGCGAACAGCGCGAAGATGGTGCCGAACAGCAGGTGCTGACGCCGCCGGTCGGTGAACAGCTCGACCCACGGCGCGCGCCACACCGCCCACAGCAGCAGCGGCACGTAGCACAGCCAGCCCAGCAGCAGGCTTTGTTCCGATAACACTTGTGCGCCAATCACGGCTGTCTGCCCCTTGTGTGCATTGCGCCCGACGATGGCTCATTCTACACACCGTTCCACGGCCTGTTGCCGCCATCCACCGGGCCTGGAATGCAGCGTTGTCATGATTTGGGCGCTAAGCTTGTGCCCATGGATGACTCAGACTACCTGCGCCTGCTAACCATTCAGGCCGAACAAGCCAATGCGTTCCTGTCCAATGCCCGCAAATGGGAGCGCGAGCGTTGGGTATGCCAGCGCCTGCTGCAAGGCCTGAACATTCCCTACCGCAGCGAGGACTTCACCGCCGCCGGTCAGGAACCACCCGACGTGCTGTTTCGCGATGCCGCCTTCGAGGTGTTCTTCGTGCTCGACGAAGGGCGCCGGCTCAACGACGAATGGCGCGAAGAACTGCAGCGCCGGCGCAGCGCGTTCTCCCTCGCGCAGCTGGTAAGGCGCGAGGCCCGGCCGCGACGCATCAGTGCGCAGGAGCTGCTGCAGCGCCTGGCGCCCACCCTGCGTAAGAAGTCGCACAACTACCGCGAACGCAACCTGGACCTGGGCGAACTGGACATCATTGCCTTCGCTAGCCTCAAGCGCGAAGTGCTCGACCTCAACAGCCACTTCCCGCCGCCCACAGAATACCTGCGCCAGGGCTGGCGCTCGCTGTCGCTGGTGGGCCCCACCTTCGCCCGGGTGCTGTTCGCCCACCCCGATGCGCCGGATTTTCTGCGCGCCAACCTGGGGCGCAGCATCGTCTTCGATGTGGGGATCAGCCTGTGATCGCTGCCCCCTGCCAAAGCGGGATGGCATAAATGCGGCGCGGGTGATACAAAGCGCAATCATTCGCTGTCACGAGCGCTTCGATCCCCCAGGTAAGCCTTTGGCGACGGACTACAGTGAACACTGTAGCGTTCCCACAGTCACATGCGTCTACCTGACGAGGCCTCCATGACCAGCCGCCTGAACCCCGAAGACCAGCGACGAGTCGATGAATACCTGCGTGCCCCCCAACACCAAGTCGAGCGCAAGCCTTTCAGGCCATGGCTGCTCCTTGCTCTGGTGGTGGGCGTGACGATCAGCCTTGGCCTGTTGAGCCGCCTCCTGAGCCACCTGGTGCTATGAGCTGCCTTGCGCTCGCCCTAACCGCCCGCCCTGCGCGGCCGGCCACTCAGGACCCAACCCAGAATTCCGCAAACCTTATGAGATATCCCCATGACTCACCGTATCGTGATTGTCGGCGGCGGCGCCGGCGGCCTGGAACTGGCGACCCGCCTGGGTAAGACCCTGGGCAAGCGCGGCACCGCCGCGATTACCCTGGTCGACGCCAACCTGACCCACATCTGGAAGCCGCTGCTGCACGAAGTGGCGGCCGGTTCGCTCAATTCCTCCGAAGACGAGCTCAACTACGTGGCCCAGGCCAAGTGGAACCACTTCCAGTTCCAGCTGGGGCGCATGAGCGGCCTGGAGCGTTCGAGCAAGCAGATCCAGCTCGCGGCCACCCTCGACGAGGATGGCCGCGAGCTGCTGCCGGCGCGCACCCTGGCGTATGACACGCTGGTGATCGCGGTGGGCAGCAACACCAACGACTTCGGCACCCTGGGTGCGGCGCAGCATTGCCTGTTCCTCGACACCCGCAAGCAGGCCGAGCGCTTCCACCAGCAGTTGCTCAACCACTACCTGCGCGCCCACGCCGGCGACCTTGCCAGCGAGAAGATCAGCGTGGCGATCGTGGGTGCCGGTGCCACCGGCGTGGAGCTGGCGGCCGAGCTGCACCATGCCGCCCACGAACTGGCCGCCTATGGCCTGGACCGCATCCAGCCCAAGGACATGCAGATCACCCTGATCGAGGCCGGCCCACGGGTGTTGCCGGCGCTGCCCGAGCGCATCAGCGTGCCGGTGCACAAAACCCTGGAGAAACTCGGCGTGACGGTGCTGACCAACGCGTCGGTGAGCGAGGTCACCGCAGACTCGCTCAAGACCGCCAACGGCGAGGTGATCCACGCCAGCCTTAAGGTGTGGGCGGCCGGTATCCGCGCACCGGCGTTTCTCAAAGACATCGACGGGCTGGAAACCAACCGCATCAACCAACTGGTGGTGCGCCCTACCCTGCAGACCACCCTGGACGATGACATCTTCGCGTTCGGCGACTGCGCCGCCTGCCCGCAGCCGGGCAGCGACCGCAATGTGCCGCCGCGCGCCCAGGCCGCCCACCAGCAGGCCTCGCTGCTGGCCAAAGGGCTCAAGGCGCGCCTGGAGGGCAAGGCTTTGCCCACCTACGCGTACCGCGACTACGGCTCGCTGGTTTCGCTGTCGCGCTTCTCGGCAGTGGGCAACCTGATGGGCAACCTCACCGGCAGTGTGATGCTCGAAGGCTGGCTGGCGCGGATGTTCTATGTGTCGCTGTACCGCATGCACCAGATGGCGCTGTATGGCACCTTCCGCACGCTGATGCTGATGCTCGGCAGCCGTATCGGCCGCGGTACCGAACCCCGCCTCAAGCTGCACTGACGGCTACCCCCGTCCGCCCCGGCGCCCTGCCGGGGCCGGATGGGCGCCAGGCCACTGGCGTGCGGTTGACCCGGAGCGAGCTGTATTTCGACGAGGCGCGGATGCGCGCACTACAGCCCCCTGCAGGAGGTACTGGGCATAGGCAGTACCGCCAGCTGGCTGCACACGCGCTAAACCCCGCGCAAACGAAAAAGGGCACCTTTTGCAAGGTGCCCTTTTTCTGAAGATGGTCGGGGTAAGGGGATTCGAACTCCTGACATCCTGCTCCCAAAGCAGGCGCGCTACCGGACTGCGCTATACCCCGGTAAAAAAAAGACACCGATTAAGGTGCCTTTTTTAATGGCTGGACGCTAATGGCGTACCAACCTTTTAAGATTCAAACCCAGCGAACCGGATTCAAAAATGGTGGGTCGTGTAGGATTCGAACCTACGACCAATTGGTTAAAAGCCAACTGCTCTACCAACTGAGCTAACGACCCGTTGCGTGGGGCGTATAATACTGATTTCCTTAAGGAAATCAACACCCCACCGTAAAAAAAATCAAAAATATCGGGTAGGGTCGGTCACGCCGGCTGCCCGGAAGCCATCTGCACGCAGGCGGCAGCTGTCGCACTTGCCACAGGCACGGCCTTGATCGTCAGCCTGATAGCACGACACAGTGAGGCTGTAGTCGACACCACGCGCCATGCCCGCCTGAACGATCTGCGCCTTGCTCAGGTTCTGCAACGGTGCCTGGATGCGAAAGCCCTGCCCCTCGACACCGGCCTTGGTGGCCAGGTTGGCCATGCGCTCGAATGCCTCGACGAACTCGGGACGGCAATCCGGGTAGCCCGAGTAATCCACCGCGTTCACGCCGATGAAGATATCCCGCGCCTGCAACACCTCGGCCCAGCCCAGCGCCAACGACAGGAACACGGTATTGCGCGCTGGTACGTAGGTCACTGGAATGCCTTCACCCGGCGTCTCGGGTACATCGATGCTGCTGTCGGTCAGCGCCGAACCACCAATGCCATCCAGGCTCAGGCCGATCACCTTGTGCTCGACTGCACCCAGGTCACGGGCAACTCGCGCAGCGGCGTCCAGTTCGGCGCGATGACGCTGGCCGTAATCGAAACTCATGGTATAGCAGCTGTAGCCTTCGGCCTTGGCCATCGCGACCACCGTGGCCGAGTCCAGGCCACCAGACAGCAGGATTACCGCACGTTTATCAGTCATGACATCACTCCCCAATCAGCGTCCCGGCTCGTCGTTCCACAATTGCTTGTGCAACTGCAGTTGAAAACGAACCGGCAAATTATCGGCCACGATCCAGTCGGCCAGGTCGCTGGCCTTGACCTGATGGTGGCTCGGCGAAAACAGCACCTCCCCGGCACGCTTCTCCAGACCATACTGGATCAGCTTGGACACCGCCCAGTCATAGTCTTCACGGGAACAGATGACGAACTTGACCTGATCGTTCGGGGTCAGCAGCTCGATATTCTCGTAGAGGTTGCGGTGCATCTCTTCGGAGCCCGGCGTCTTGAGGTCCACCACCCGGCTGACGCGCTGGTCGACCTTCGAGATGTCCAGTGCTCCGCTGGTTTCCAGCGACACCTCATAGCCGGCGTCGCACAATTGCTTGAGCAAGGGGATGGCGTTGGGTTGGGCCAATGGCTCACCGCCAGTGACGCACACGTAACGCGGGCGAAAACCAGCCACCTGCTCGAGAATCGAGTCGAGGCTGCGCACGGTGCCACCACTGAAGGCATAGGCACTGTCGCAATACTGGCAACGCAAAGGGCAGCCGGTGAGACGTACAAATACCGTGGGCAGCCCAGCGGTACGCGTTTCACCCTGCAACGAGTAAAAAACTTCGGTAATTCGTAATGTGTCTTGCATAGTCGCCACGGGCGTAACAGCTAAACAGGCTGTCCGCCTCCGTCAGGCACTGCAGCGAACCCGGCATCGCGTAGTTCGCAGCAGCGTGTGTCAATAAAAGGGCATCGATTCTAACGAAAAAACCCGCGACTAGCGCGGGTTTCTTCCAGGCGGGCAGTTCAGAGCTTCTGCAGGTCGCGCTGGGCCAACTGTGCGGCGGAGGTACCCGGGTACTGGGTGACCACCTGCTGCAGAATACCCTTGACCCGGTCGGTGTGACCCAGGCGGCGCTCGACATCGGCCAGCTTGTACAGCGAGTCCGGCACCTTGCTGTGCTTCGGATACAGCTGGCTGACCTTGGCAAACGCCTGGCCGGCGCCCTGCAGGTCGCCCTTGGCAAGGTTCACTTCACCCAGCCAGTACTGGGCATTGCCGGCGTACTGACTGTTGGGGTACTTGCGCAGGAAGGCATTGAATGCCTGGCTGGCCTTGTCGAAATCCTTGGCCTTGATCAGGTCGAAAGCAGCGTCGTAATAGAGCTTTTCTTTCGCCGGGTCGCCAGGTTCGCTATTGGCCGCAGGGGCGGTGGCCGCGCCTGCAGCGGCACCGGCGGCTACATCACCACCGGTGGAGGAATTCTCGGGAGTTGCAGCGGGTGCACCGCCGGCTCCGATACGCCGATCCAGGTCCTGGTAACGCTCCAGGCCTTCCTGTTTCAGGCGGGCTACATCGTTTTGCAGTTCTTCGATCACGCCTTGCTGGCGCGAAATCTGATCCTGCATCTGCTGCAATTGCATGAACAGCTGACCCTGCGCCGAGGCAGGGGCCGAAACCCCTCCCCCGGCGTAGGCGCCGCTCGTACCATAACCCGCTGGCGGATAACTGCTTGCGCCGTTATAGCCAGCGTTGTCATCAACAACAGGAACCTCGGCCCAGGCCACGAGTGGCAGGGCGAGAGCCAGGACGGTTACAGCACGGCGGCACGTTCGCATATCGAATTACTTACGCAGTTCGACGCGACGGTTCTGAGCCCAGGATTGCTCGTCGTTACCGGTAGCAACTGGACGCTCTTCGCCGTAGGAAACCAGTTCCAGTTGGGCTGGGGAAACGCCTTGCAGTACCAGGTAGCGCTGTACGGCTTTAGCACGACGCTCGCCCAGGGCCATGTTGTATTCGCGAGTACCACGCTCGTCGGTGTTGCCTTCCAGGACGACGCGAGCGCCATTGCCTTTCAGGTCTTTGGCGTGAACGTCCAGAGCGCGCATGGCTTCTGGCTTCAGGTCCGAGCTGTCGTATTCGAAGTAGAAGGTGGTGATTGCGCGCAGAGCGGCTTCTTCGCTCAGGGAACCGTCAACAGCACCGGTGTTAGCGCCGTAACCAGCGTTTGGATCAACAGCGCCTTCACCAGCGTTGTCGCCGCCCTTGGAGGAGCAACCTACAGCTACAGCCATGGCCAGAGCCAGCGCAGCAAACTTACCAAACTTCAGCATTTCCATCGTGAAACTCCTAATGAACCCCAATGTGTTAAGTGTTACGTAAAGCGCCGCGTCAGTTCAGGTAAGGGGACCAGGACGGTTCTCTGACTTCGCCTTGAGCGGTAGGAAGCGGGAGCCTCACGCGTCCGTTGAGAGAGACGAGCATCAAGACTCCCCGGCCCTGCTGGCGGGTGGCGTAGATTAGCATGGTGCCGTTGGGCGCAACAGTGGGTGACTCATCAAGACTTGTTTCAGAGAGGATTTTTACACTTCCTCGCTGCAAATCCTGCGCGGCCACCTTGAAGTTGGTGAAACCTTGCTGGCGATGAATCATTACCAGGGTCTTTTCATCCGCCGACAGTTTAGGGTTGGCGTTGTAGTTACCCACGAAAGTTACACGCTCGGCACCACCACCCGAAACGTTGGTTTTGTAGATCTGCGGCTTGCCGCCACGATCCGACGTGAAATAGATGGTCGAACCATCCTTGCCCCAGAACGGCTCGGTGTTGATACCCGGGCCGGCCGTGACACGCGACATCTGGCGCGAAGCCATGTTCATCACATAGATGTCAGGGTTGCCGTCCTTGGACAGCACGAACGCCAGGCGCGAACCATCGGGCGACCAGGCTGGTGCACCGTTGAGGCCTTCGAAGTTGGTGATCTGCTCACGACGGCCAGTGTCGATGTGCTGTACGAAGATACGCGGACGACGCTGTTCGAACGACACATAGGCAATGCGCTTGCCGTCTGGCGCGAAGCGCGGCGACAGGATCGGCTCGCGCGACTGCAGCAGGGTCACGGCGCGGGCGCCGTCGTAGTCCGAACGCTGCAACGTGTAACGAGTGTTGTCCTTGGAGAAGCGTTCGGCGGTGACGTACAGCATGCGCGTGGAGAACGCACCCTTGATGCCGGTGAGCTTCTCGAACGACTGGTCGGCAATGTAGTGCGACATGTCACGCAGCTGGTCGGTAGTGCCCGAGACGCTGCCGGTCAGCACTTGCTGCTCGGTGGCGACGTTGAACAGCGCATATTGCACCTGCAGGCGACCGCCCGCTGGCACGATGCTGCCTACCATCACGTACTGGGCGCCCAGGGCCTTCCAGTCGCGGAAGATGACTTCGCTGGCCTGGCTAGGCTGGCTGATCATGTTCTGGCGCGGAATCGGCGCGTAGTAGCCGGAGTTGCGCAGGTCATTGCCAATGATATCGGCCATGTCCTCGGGCAGCACACTGCCACCCTGCAGGGCGAACGGCACGACCGCGATCGGCGTGGCACGGTCACTGCCGCTGGTGACCAGGATGTTCTTTTCTTCTGCAACGGCCATCCCTGCTGCGCAGCAGAGAACGACCAGCAGTCCTCTAAGAAGGTTAATCACAAGGCTAGATCCTCAGGTGTGAATGTCATCTTGAATGAACGATAGGGATTGAATTCGCTCGGTTTCAAGCCCTGCATTTCGGTCAGGCGGCCAATGTTCTTGACCGCTGCTACCGCAGAAGCATCGAACGGACCATCACCACTGGAGCGTGCAACGCTCACCGTGGTCACGGTGCCATCGGGCAACATGCCAATCTGCAGGACCACCGTCATGTTCTTGCGTGCAGAAGGTGGGCGCGCCCAGCCTTCGGCTGCGCGGGCACGTATCAGGTCGTCGAAGTCGCCGGCCACCTGGTCACCCTGCTCGTCGGCCAGCGCCTGCTGCCGTTCGGTGGAGTCGGACAACAGCTCGGCCAGGGCCTGGGCTTTCTTGTCTTCCGCCGCCTTGCGCGC
>OLII01000149.1_pt1 | contig 26837 bp, 20 predicted proteins | sample 1609481 | NCBI WGS metagenome assembly OLII01 (sample SAMN05416859, study PRJEB24817) | seawater metagenome | isolation source: Sea water | place: Canada:Atlantic | collected 2013-11 | reverse complement strand
GTACGGTCTCGTGGGCTCGGAGATGTGTATAAGAGACAGGGCCTAGCGTGAAACCGGCTGTTCCAGCACCGCGCGAGCCTCGGGGTTGAGGCTGTAGCACTTGTCGCTGCCCAGGCTGATCACACCTTCGACGCACAGGCGCTTGAGCACTTCGCGAACGCTCAGGAACGACAGCGGAATATCCAGCTGCTCGAGCTGGCTGTGCACCCCGCGCACCCCGATACTGCGCCCCTCTCTGGCGGCCGCGTGCAGCGCATCGATGACCTTCAGCCGGATCAGGCTGGTGCGCAGGCCGAATGCCTTGAGCAGTTCGCGGATATGTTCGTTGCCGGCGCGGTCCGGTTCAGCCGCTTCGGGCTTTTCCGGCAGCGGCGCGTGGGCTTTGCGTCTGAAACGCAGCGGTGTGATTGGCTGTTGCTGGTTGTACATGTGAAAACTCCCTTTCCCGAGCCTGTCCAGTTTGCGTGTGGTGCTCTCACTCTATAAGACGAACGAGCACGGCAAATCTGCATCGGCAAGGCAAAAAATATTGCCTTTATGTAGAGAGAGACGAACGAGCGGCGCAAAAGCGGTAAATTTTCATGATGAAATTCGTCTAGTCAGGATGTTCGTTCACCCTGATGCTGCCGGAGTCCGCGTGTTTGCCAATCGCTCGATCCCCTCGTTCTGCCTGACGGCCCTGCTGGTTGCTCTGAGTTGTTCAGCCCACGCCCGCGAGGCGCCGCCGGGCGAGGCCCGGGCCGAGATCCGCCGCACCAGCTTCGGTGTGCCGCACATCGTGGCCCGCGATGAGCGTGGCCTGGGCTATGGCATCGGGTATGCCTACGCGCAGGACAACCTGTGCCTGCTGGCCAACGAAGTGGTGACCGTCAACGGTGAGCGCTCGCGGTTCTTCGGGCCGCAGGCGCTGACCCTGGAGCAGCGTGAAAACCTGGCCAGCGACGTGTTTTTCACCTGGCTGAACACGCCGGCGGCGGTGTCTGCGTACTGGCAGGCGCAACCGGCGCCGATCCGTTCATTGCTCGAAGGCTACGCGCTGGGCTACAACCGCGCGCTGGCCGAGCGCACTGCCCAGGGCCTGCCTGCCCAGTGCCAGCAGGCCGAGTGGCTGCGCCCCATCACCGCCCTGGACCTGGTCAAGCTGACCCGGCGCCTGCTGGTCGAGGGTGGGGCCGGGCAGTTCGTCGAAGCCGTGGCCGGTGCCGCGCCCCCCGGTGCAGCGGCGGGGTTGCCGGCTGCGGCCTTCAGTGTGGCCCAGGCGCGCCAGGCCAACTTTGCGCTTGAGCGCGGCAGCAACGCGGTGGCGATAGGGCACGAGCGTTCGGCCAATGGCGGTGGCCTGTTGCTGGCCAACCCGCATTTCCCCTGGGTGGGCGGCATGCGCTTCTACCAGATGCAGTTGAGCATCCCCGGCAAGCTGAACGTGATGGGCGCCGCGTTGCCCGGCCTGCCGCTGATCAATATCGGTTTCAACCGGCATCTGGCCTGGACGCACACTGTCGACACCTCCCGGCACTTCACCTTGCACCGCTTGCAACTGGACCCGAAAGACTCGACCCGCTACCTGCTCGACGGCGTGTCCACCCCCATGACCCGCCAGCCGGTGAGCGTGTCGGTCAAGGCTGAGGACGGCCAGCAGCAGGTGGTCACCCGCGAGCTGTACGGCACGATCTACGGCCCGCTGGTGCAGTGGCCCGGGCGGCTGGACTGGACCGGGCAGGTGGCCTTCAGCCTGCGTGATGCCAACCTGGGCAACACCCGCGTGCTGCAGCAGTGGTACAGCATGAACCAGGCCGACAGCCTGCAGGCCCTGCAGCAGTCGGTGCAGCGCCTGCAGGGCATACCCTGGGTCAACACACTGGCGGTGGATGCCAGGGGGCAGGCGTTGTACCTGAACCAGTCGGTGGTGCCCTATGTGGATGCGCCGCTGCTGGCGCAGTGCAGCGACGCGGCGGCGGGCCTGGAACTGATCGTGCTCGACGGTTCGCGCAGCGCCTGCAACTGGAAGGTCGATGCGCGAGCGGCGCAGCCCGGTATCTTCCCCGCGCAACTGCAGCCAAGCCTGCTGCGTGGCGACTTCGTACAGCACTCCAACGATTCGGCCTGGATGGTCAACCCGGCGCAGCCGCTGCGCGGCTACTCGCCGATCATCAGCCGCGAAGACGTGCCCCTGGGCCCGCGCAGCCGCTTTGCCCTGCAGCGGTTGAACCGCCCCGGCAAGATCAGCGCGCAGGACCTGCACCACATGGTCATGGACGACAAGGTGTACCTGGCCGAGCTGGCGCTGCCCGACCTGTTGCAGTGGTGCAAGGGCGCCACGGCCGATCCGCAGCTCAAGGCCGTTTGCGACAGCCTGGCGGCGTGGGATGGCAAGGCCGGCCTGGCCAGTGGCATCGGCCTGGTGCACTTTCAGAACATCCTGCAGGCGTTGCAGGAGCACGGTGAGTTCTGGCGCGTGGCATTCGATCCGGCCGACCCCCAGCACACCCCACGCGGCCTTGCGCTGGAGCGTGCCGAGGTGGCCAGGGCCGTGCGTGCGGCGGCATTGGCGTCGCAGGCGCAGGTGGCCGAGGCCGGGCTGAGTGCGAATGTGCAGTGGGGGCAGATCCAGCAGGCGGGCGACGGCACGCCGATGCATGGCGGGCCGTCGAGCCTTGGGGTGTACAACGCCATGCAGAGCGTGCCGGGCGAGGGGGGCAAGCGCACCGTGATCAGCGGCACCAGTTACCTGCAGGTGGTCAGTTTCGATGACAAGGGGCCGCACGCGCAGGGGCTGCTGGCGTTTTCCCAGTCCAGCGAGGCGGGGTCGGTGCATGCCAGTGACCAGACCCGTGCGTTCTCGGCCGGGCACTGGCACACCATTCCATTCACCGAGGCGCAGATCAAGGCGGACCCGCAGTATCAGGTGCAGGTGATACGTGAGACGGATACTGCAGCTGTAGCCAGCAGCCCACGTTGAGCGTCGGCTGCATCGCGGGTCAAGCCCGCTCCCACCAGGATTGCGCACTACCTGTGGGGGCGGGCTTGACCCGCGATAGCGTGGCTACGTATTCAGATCCCGCAACAACAGCCCGAAGCCCAGCTCCACCTGTTCGGGAATCGGCAGGTACACCGTGTGCCCATCCCCCGGCGCCACCTCCAGCGGATTGCCCGCGCGATCCCGCAGCTGGTGCAGGTCGAAATGGTAGTTGCCCCGCGGCGTCATCAGCTCCAGGTGATCGCCCAGCCCGAAACGGTTCTTGACCTTGACCTCGGCCAGCCCGTCGACCCGTTCCCCGGTCAGCTCGCCCACGAATTGCTGGCGCTCGGACACCGAGTTGCCCCGCTCGTAGTTCTGGTACTCGTCGTGCACGTGGCGGCGCAAGAAGCCTTCGGTGTAGCCGCGTTGCGCCAATGACTCCAGGTCGAGCATCAGCGAACGGTCGAATTCACGCCCCGCCAGCGCATCGTCGATGGCCTGCCGGTACGCCTGGGTGGTGCGGGCACAGTAGAAGTGCGACTTTGTACGCCCCTCGATCTTCAGCGAGTGCACCCCCATGCGGGTCAGGCGCCCGACGTGCTGCACGGCACGCAGGTCCTTGGCGTTCATGATGTAGGTGCCGTGCTCGTCCTCGAATGCCGGCATGTCTTCGCCGGGCCGGTTGGCTTCCTGCAGCACGAACACCTGGTTGGTGGGGGCGCCGACGCCCAGGGTCGGCTGGACTTCGCGCACGATGTCACCCACCTCGTTTTCCTGGGCCGGGGTGGCGCTGTACTGCCAGCGACAGGCGTTGGTGCAGCTGCCCTGGTTGGCATCGCGCCGGTTCAGGTAGCCCGACAGCAGGCAGCGCCCCGAATACGCCATGCACAGGGCGCCGTGCACGAACACTTCCAGCTCCATCGCCGGCACCTGCTGGCGGATCTCTTCGATTTCTTCCAGCGACAGCTCCCGGGACAGGATCACCCGGCTCAGGCCCTGGGATTGCCAGAACGCGACACTGGCCCAGTTCACCGTATTGGCCTGTACTGACAGGTGGATCGGCATGGCCGGGAAGTGCTGGCGCACCAGCATGATCAGCCCAGGGTCGGACATGATCAGCGCGTCCGGGCCCATGGCGATCACAGGTTCCAGGTCCTTGAGGAAGGTCTTGAGCTTGGCATTGTGCGGGGCGATGTTGACCACCACGTAGAACCGCTTGCCCTGGGCCTGGGCTTCCTGGATGCCCAGCGCCAGGTTGGCATGGTCGAATTCGTTGTTGCGCACACGCAGGCTGTAGCGCGGCTGGCCGGCGTAGACCGCATCGGCGCCATAGGCGAAGGCATAGCGCATGTTCTTCAGGGTGCCGGCAGGGGCGAGCAGTTCGGGTCGGGCGAGGTGGGTCATGGCAAGGTCGCGACAAAAGCGCGGATGCTACGCGCCTGCACCACCGATTTTATTGATCCACGGCAACGGCACTTTCTGCAGTGCGCCGCGCACTAATCATCAGAGCGCAAAGGAGCGGACATGAACGAATCGGTATTGCAGCAAAAAGCCCTGATGTGGTTGCTGGTCCTGGTGACCCTGGCCTTCATCTGGATTCTATTGCCCTACTACGGCGCGGTGTTCTGGGCGGTGATCCTGGGCATCGTGTTTGCGCCGTTGCAGCGCCGGTTGCTGTTGCGCCTGGGCTGGCGGCGCAACCTGGCGGCGGGTATCACGCTGCTGGTGTGCCTGCTGATCGCGATTCTGCCGGTGATCGTCATCAGCACGTTGCTGGTTCAGGAAGGCGCCACGCTGTACAAGAACATCGAGAGCGGCCAACTGGACATCGCCGGCTACATCGAGCGCTTCAAGGACATGCTGCCCGCTGTGGCCCAGCATGGCCTGGAACGCCTGGGCATGGGGGATCTGGAGGGCTTGCGCGACAAGATCGCCAAGGGCGCGATGCAGGGCAGCCAGTTCTTCGCCACCCAGGCGTTCAGCTTCGGGCAGGGCACGTTCGAGTTTCTGGTGAGCTTCGGCATCATGCTGTACCTGCTGTACTTCTTCCTGCGCGATGGCGCCGAGCTGGTGCGCAAGATCCGCACGGCGGTGCCCCTGGCCGAACACCAGAAGCGTCGCCTGCAACTGAAGTTCAATCGCGTGGTGCGTGCCACGGTCAAGGGCAACCTGCTGGTGGCGGTGACCCAGGGCGCGCTCGGCGGGTTCATCTTCTGGGTGCTGGATATCCCCAGTGCGCTGGTGTGGGCGGTGCTGATGGCGTTTCTGTCGCTGCTGCCGGCGGTGGGTGCCGGCATCGTGTGGGGCCCGGTGGCCGCGTACTTCCTGCTCAGTGGTTCGATCTGGCAGGGTGTGGTGCTTGCCGCCTTCGGGGTGTTCGTGATCGGCCTGGTGGACAACGTGCTGCGCCCGATCCTGGTGGGCAAGGACACCCGCATGCCCGACTACCTGATCCTGATCTCGACCCTGGGCGGGCTGGCGGTGTTCGGCCTCAACGGCTTCGTCATCGGGCCGTTGATCGCGGCGCTGTTCATGTCCAGCTGGGGGATTTTCGTGGCGACCAAGCCTCAGGTGCAACTGCCCTGAGGCGCCGCTGGCGAGCGTCACTTCCAGCTATAGGACATGCCTACGTAGGCTGCGAAGCCTTCGCCGGGGGTGGAGCGTGCGGCATCGAGACCCTTGTCGTCGTAGCCGGGCGTCACGGTTGCGGCATAGCGCTGGTTGGTGAGGTTGCGCAGGTCGAGCCAGGTGGCCCAGTCCTGTCGGGGGGAGGCGTAGCCGAAGGTGGCGCCCAGCAGGGCATACGCATCGGCCTGGTAGGAGTTGGCGTAGTCGACCTGCACCTTTGAGGCCATCTGCGTGTTGAGCCCGGCATAGAAGCCGCTGGGATGGTCCAGGCGCACCTGCGCCTGGTAGTAGTGCATCGGCATGCCGGGCAGGCGGTTGTCGCCGAACGCCGCGTCATCGCGGTAGTGGAAGTCGCTGAAGGTGTAGGCCTGGCGCAGCGACACCCGGCCAACTCCGCTGTGTTCCCACAGCAGGCTGTCGAGGCTGGCTTCCACCCCCTGGTGCACGGTAGGGCTGGCATTCACCTCGCCGACGATGGCGTTGGTGGTGCTGCTGGCGGCCACGGTTTCCACTGTCAGCAGTTCGTGGCGCACGGCCGAGTAGTACCAGGCCAGGTCCCAGCGCCCCAGCCGCGAGTCGCCGCGGGCGCCGAGCTCCAGGGTGGTGGCGGTCTGGTTGCGCAGCTCGATGGGTTGGGTCTGCAGGCCGTTGATCGCTGGCGAGCTCCAGATCAGCGCCCAGGGGTGCGCAGGCTCCACCGAGCGGCTCAGGTTGCCGTACAGCTGCAGCGCGGGGCTGAAGTCGTAGCGCAGCCCCAGGCGCGGGGCGTAGTCCCAGTCATGCTGGCTGACCTTGCCGCCGCTGGCCGGATAGGTGACGGCGCTTTCGCGGCGGGTATAGATCATCGCCAGGCCGCTGGTCAGCCACAGGTCTGGCACCAGTTCCAGTTCGTTGCTGAAGTGGAGGACGCTGTCCGAGCCCTGGTAGGTGAAGTCGCGGGTCTTGGTGCCTATGGGCTGAGTGGGGTCGGTCTCGACCCGCACGAACTCCGAGGCCCCGGTGTTGGGCAGGTGCTTTGTGGTGCGCCAGCCGAGGGTGGTCTTGCTCTCGTGGCCGAACAGGGTGTCGCGGCGCAGGTAGTTGAGCGTGCCGCTGACGTCGGTGTACGCCACCTTGAGGCGCTTGGTGCCTTCACGCAGGTCCATCGGGTAGTCGTGGTAGACCAGGCCGGCCTCCAGTTGCGAGTCGTCATCGAGGTAGAAGGTGGTCTTGTTGCCCAGCCAGGTGCTGCCCGGTTGCGGGCGGCTGGCGTCGCGGCTCAGGTACAGCGGGTTGGCAGCGCGCGGGTGGTGCTTGATCTGGTCCTTGGTCAGGCGCCCGGCCAGTTCGTTTTCAGTTTCGCGGTAACGCAGGTAGAAGCGGGTTTCCAGGTTGGGGTTGAAGCGGTAGCCGACGTTGGCGGCGATGCCCTTGCTGCTGCCGCTGCTGTGGTCCTGGTAGCCGTCGTATTCCGAGTCGGTGAGGGCGACGTAGTAGTCCAGGTCACCCAGTACCTGGCCGGAGCTGACCTGGCGTTTGCCGTAGCCACGGCTGCCGGCCTCGACCCGTACCTGCAGGGGCGCGGCGTCGTAGCCGGTGTGGGTCACGTAATTGATGGCGCCGCCCAGGGCCAGGGCGCCGCGGTCGAAGCCGTTGGCGCCGCGCAGTACCTCGGCGCGGCTTAGCCACAGGGGCTCGAACAGTTCATAGGGCGTGCCGCCGGGGCCGGTCAGTGGCAGGCCGTCGAACAGGGTGTATACGCCGGAGCCGTGGGCGCCGGGGGCACGGTTGAGGCCCGAGCCGCGAATCGACAGTTTGATGCCGTCGTTGCCGGCGGATTGGGCGAACACGCCGGGCTGGTAGGCGAGCACGTCCTGGTTGCTGGCAACGCGGCCTTGTTCGACCTGTTGCATGTCGATCAGGTTGGTGTCCCCGGGGATTTGCTGCAGGCGCTCACGGGCGTCCTGAAGTTCGTTGTGTTCCTGGTCCTGGATCAGTACCTGGCCGAGTTCGATGCCTGGGTTGGCTTGGGCGGTGGCGGTGCAGGCGATCAATACGGCGAGGGACGAGCGGGACAGGGTGGGGTGCATCGAAGGGGTTCCGGAACGGTTGGGCGGCTATCTGACGTTGCAAGTATCAGACGAAGCACAGTGGGTGATCTGTAGTGCAGTCATGTTTTTGATCTGCTCTGGATATGTTCACGGTCGTCGATTTTATCGAGCGGTGTGTTTATCCGGCATGGATAGCGCTGCGAATGGCGCCTTCCGCTCTTACAGCGGGTCACTTTTGCAAGGACGCAAAAGTAACCAAAAGGTCCCCGGCCAAACATACGGCCCTACGCTTCGCTCCGGGTTCCCTCCCTCCGGCGCCGTCCAGGGGGCACGCGACCCGAGTTGCTGCGCAACTCTAACAGTCGCTCGCTTCGGCTAACGCCGAAGGGGCTGCGCCCCGCCCCCTGCACGACACCTCCACTCGGCCTCCTGACAGGCCGGACAATCAAGATCAAGATCAAGATCAAGATCAAGATCAAGATCAAGATCAAGATCAAGAGCAAGAGCAAGAGCAAGAGCAAGAGCAAGAGCAAGAGCAAGAGCAACGGCGGTTTGGTGTATTGGTTGTTCAATCGCCAAAAACAAAACACCCCGCCGAAGCGGGGTGTCCTGTCAATGCATCAGCACTCAACCAAGCAACTGCAAACCTGCATGCTGCACCAGGTCCAGCAACGGCTGCGGATAAACACCCAGCACGAACGCCAGAATCGCAATCGCCAGCAGCATCACACCACCGGTACGCTGCTCCCAGTTCAACGGCGCATCGTGACGACGCAGGTTCGGCTCGATCAGGTACAGGGTGACCATCACGCGCAGGTAGTAGAACACCCCGATCGCACTACCGATCACCAACGCACCCACCAGCCACCACAGCTGCGACTCGACGCCGGTAGCAATGATGTAGAACTTGCCGATGAAGCCCGCAGTCAGCGGAATACCCGCCAGCGACAGCATCATCACGGTCAGTACTGCCGTCAGGTACGGACGACGCCAGAACAGGCCGCGGTACTCGTAAAGGGCATCGGCATCACGGCCCTTGTAAGGCGAGGACATCAGGGTGATGACGCCAAACGCGCCCAGGCTGGTGATCACGTAGGTCACCAGGTACACGCCAATGGCTTCCACCGCCATGCCCTTGCTCGCCACCAGCGCAATCAGCAGGTAACCGAAGTGGGCGATCGAGGAGTAACCCAGCAGACGCTTGAGGTTGCTCTGGGTCAGCGCCAGCAGGTTGCCGACCAGAATCGAGGCCACTGCAATCACCGACAGCACGGTGGTCAGCACGCCGCTGCTGGCAGCAGGGGAGAGCATGAACAGGCGTACCACAACGGCGAATACAGCCACCTTGCTCGCGGTGGCCAGGAACGCGGCAACCGGCGCCGGAGCACCTTCGTATACGTCCGGGGTCCACAGGTGGAACGGTACCAGCGACAGCTTGAACGCCAGGCCGACCAGCATCATGCCCAGGCCCAGCTGGGCAATCAGGCTTGGCAGGCTGGTGGTGGCCAGGGCCTTGCCGATGCCATCGAAGCTCAGGCTGCCGGCGTCGGCATACAGCAGCGCCATGCCGAACAGCAGGAACGCGGAACCGGCTGCCGACAGCACCATGTACTTGATGCCGGCTTCCAGCGAACGCTTGTTGAAGAATGCATACGCCACCAGGCCATACACCGGTACCGAGAGCAGCTCCAGGCCGATGAACAGGCCGGCCAGGTGTTGCGCGCAGACCAGCACCAGGCCGCCCAGGGCCGCCATCAGGATCAGCAGGTAGAGCTCTTCGCGGTTGCCCGGGTAGCCCTTGCCGCCGTCACCCAGGTAGGCATGCGCCAGGGTCACGCAGGCCAGGGTGGCGACCAGGATCAACGCCATGTACAGGCACGCGAAGCTGTCGACGGTCAGCAATGGGGTGACCGCCAGCGGGGCCACCTTGAGGGTCGGGATGATCGACAGCAGGGCCAGGTTCAGCCCCACGGTCGACAGCAGGAAGGTTTGCGAGTGATTGCGGCGCCAGGCGATGGCCAGCATCACCACGACGATGGTGATACTGGTGATCAGCAGTGGCGCAAGCGCAATAAAGTGTTGAATCGTCAGGTCCATAGCGCTCTTACCGGGCCGAAGCGAGTTGAGTGAAAGCGGAGCCGAGCCACTGCTGCACACCACTCATGGTGGCGGCGGAGGTATCCAGGAACGGCTGCGGGTAAACGCCCAGCACAATCAGCAGTACCGCCAGGCCCAGCACCATGATCAGTTCGCGGTTGTCCATGCCGGCCAGTACTTCGTCGGACTTGGCCGGGCCGAAGTAGGCGCGGTGGATCATGATCAGCGAGTACACCGAGCCGAACACCAGGCCGGAGGTGGCAATCGCGGTGACCCATGGGGCACTGACGAAGCTGCCGATCAGGATCAGGAACTCGCCGACGAAGTTGCCGGTACCCGGCAAGCCCAGCGAGGCCGCGGCGAAGAACAGGCTGATGGCCGGCAGGTAGGCGATGCGCGACCACAGGCCACCCATCTGACGCATGTCACGGGTGTGCAGACGCTCGTACAGCTGGCCGCTGAGGATGAACAGTGCCGCTGCCGACAGGCCGTGGGCCAGCATCTGGATCACCGCGCCCTGCAGGGCCTGCTGGCTGCCGGAGTAGATGCCGATCAGCACGAAGCCCATGTGCGAGACGCTGGAGAACGCGATCAGGCGCTTGATGTCGGTTTGCGCGAAGGCCAGGAATGCACCGTAGAAGATCCCGATCAGACCCAGGGTCATGGCGATCGGCGCGAACTCGGCCGAGGCATTCGGGAACAGCGGCAGGGCAAAACGCAGCAGGCCGTAGGCCGCGGTCTTCAGCAGGATACCGGCCAGGTCGACGGAACCGGCAGTCGGCGCCTGGGCGTGGGCATCAGGCAGCCAGGAGTGGAACGGTACCACCGGCAGCTTGACCGCGAAGGCGATGAAGAAGCCCAGCATCAGCAGGTATTCGGTACCCGCCGGCAGGTCGGCCTTGAGCAACTGGGTGTAGTCGAAGGTGATCACACCGGTGTTGCCGTAGTTGACCAGTACCAGGCCCAGGATCGCCACCAGCATGATCAGGCCGCTGGCCTGGGTGAAGATGAAGAACTTGGTGGCTGCGTAGATCCGGGTCTTCTTGCCGTCCGAGGAGCTGTGACCCCAGAGCGCGATGAGGAAATACATCGGCACCAGCATCATTTCCCAGAAGAAGAAGAACAGGAACAGGTCCAGGGCCAGGAACACACCGACCACGCCGCCCAGGATCCACATCAGGTTGAGGTGGAAGAAGCCGACGTGGCGCTGGATCTCTTTCCAGGAACACAGTACCGAGAGCACACCGAGCAGGCCGGTGAGCAGGATCATCAGCAGCGACAGGCCGTCCAGGGCCAGGTGCAGGCTGATGCCGAAGCGCTCGATCCACAGCACTTTGAACTCGTAGGCCCACTGTGGCGCGGCACCCGGCGCAGGCGCCAGGGTGTAGTCGCCGTTGGCCCACAGCCAGAGGCCGATACCAAGCAGCAGGGACATGGTCAGCAGCGCGATGTAGCGCGGCAGGGTGGCGCCGAAGCGCTCACCCAGCCAGCACAGCAGGCCGCCGATAAAGGGGATCAGGATCAGCCAAGGCAAAATCATGACGGGCTCAATTCCTTTCGCAAAGTCGCAAGGTTCATATCAGACCGCAGCCACAACAACGGCACCGAGCACAAGCACGGCACCAATGGCGATCGAGGCGGTGTACCAGCGCAGCTGACCGGTTTCGGTTTTGCTCATGGCGGCATGACCGCCCTTGGCCAAACGCGGAATCAGGCCGATGCTGCGGTCAACCGGATCCTTGCGCAGGATGTGGCTGATCAGCAGGTAAGGTTTGACGAACAGCTTGTCGTAGATCCAGTCGAAGCCCCAGGCGGCGAACCACCAGGCCGACAGCACACGACCGATACCGCTGTTGGCGATCGCGGTAACCAGGCGACGCTTGCCCAGGAACAGCATGGCGGCCAGCAGGATACCGGCGATGGCGATGGCACCCGAGGCGATTTCCAGGCTGTGCTTGGCTTCGCCACCGGCATGCCCGACGCTCTGCGGCAGCACGCCGGCCAGCGGTGGGTGGATCCAGGCGCCGACGAAGGTCGACAGCACGATCAGCACGCCCAGCGGCAGCCAGTGCGAGATGCCGTGGCCAGCGTGGGCTTCGGTCTTGGCTTCGCCGTGGAAGGCGATGAAGATCAGGCGGAAGGTGTACAGCGAGGTCATGAACGCACCCACCAGGCCGGCGTACAGCAAGCCGCTGTTGCCGCTGGCGAAGGCTTCCCAGAGGATCTCGTCCTTGGAGTAGAAGCCGGCGGTCAGCAGCGGCAGGGCAGCCAGGGCGGCACCACCGACGATGAAGCTGGCGTAGGCCAGTGGCAGTTTCTTCCACAGGCCGCCCATCTTGAAGATGTTCTGCTCGTGGTGGCAGGCAACGATCACCGCACCGGAGGCAAGGAACAGCAGGGCCTTGAAGAAGGCGTGGGTCATCAGGTGGAAGATCGCGCCGTCGAAGGCGCCCACGCCCAGGGCCAGGAACATGTAGCCGATCTGGCTCATGGTCGAGTAGGCCAGGATACGCTTGATGTCGGTCTGTACCAGCGCGGCAAAGCCGGCCAGCACCAGGGTCACGCCGCCGACCACACCCACCAGGTGCAGCACGTCGGGTGCCAGGGCGAACAGGCCGTGGGTACGCGCGATCAGGTAGACACCGGCGGTCACCATGGTGGCGGCGTGGATCAGTGCCGATACCGGGGTAGGGCCGGCCATCGCGTCTGCAAGCCAGGTCTGCAGCGGCAGCTGGGCCGATTTGCCCACGGCGCCGCCCAGCAGCATCAGGGTTGCCAGCACGATCCAGAAATCACCGGCCTGGAACTTCTGCGGCGCCAGCACCAGCAGTTGCTGGATGTTCAGGGTGCCCAGTTGCTGGAACAGGATGAACAGGCCGATGGCCATGAACACGTCGCCGATACGGGTGACGATGAAGGCCTTGAGCGCTGCGTTGCCGTTGTTGCGGTTGCTGTAGTAGAAACCGATCAACAGGTACGAGCACAGGCCAACGCCTTCCCAACCGAAGTAGATGAACAGCAGGTCGTCGCCCAGGATCAGGAACAGCATGCTGGCAATGAACAGGTTGGTGTAGGCGAAGAAGCGCGAGTAGCCGGCTTCACCACGCATGTACCACGAGGCGAACAGGTGGATCAGGAAGCCCACGCCGACCACCACGCCGAGCATGGTCACCGACAGGCCGTCCAGGTACAGGGTGAAGTTGGGCTTGAAGTCGCCCACCTGCATCCACTGCCACAGCAGCTGGCTGTACGCGCCGCCTTCAGGCGGGGCGACGTTGAACTGCCAGATCACGTAGGCGGCCACGATGGCCGAGAGGCCGATCGAACCGACACCGATCAGCGCCGACAGGTTCTCCGAGAACCGCCCACGCGAGAACGACAGCAGCACAAAGCCGATCAGGGGGAAGACGAAGGTCAGAAAGAGTAGGTTCATCCGCGCATCTCACTGGCAGCATCGATATCGAGAGTGTGGAAGCGGCGATACAGCTGCAGCAGGATCGCCAGGCCGATACTGGCCTCGGCGGCGGCCAGGCTGATCACCAGGATGAACATGATCTGCCCGTCCGGTTGCGCCCAGCGGCTGCCCGCCACGATGAATGCCAGTGCCGAGGCGTTCATCATGATTTCCAGGCTCATCAGTACGAACAGAATGTTGCGGCGCACCATCAGCCCGACCAGGCCGAGGCAGAACAGGATGCCGGCGACGGCCAGGCCGTGTTCGAGAGGAATTGCTGACATGATTTACTCCTTCGCCTCGTTGCGGCCGAGGTGGAACGCCGTCACTGCTGCAGCCAGCAGCAGCATCGAGGCCAGTTCCACCACCAGCAGGTAAGGGCCGAACAGGCTGATGCCCACGGCCTTGGCGTCAACGGTGGTATGACCGATGGCGGCGCCGCTAGGCTGCACGAACAGCACGTACAGCAGTTCGGCCAGCAGCAGGACGGCGAGGAACACCGGCCCGCCCCAGATGCCGGGCTTGAGCCAGCCGCGCTCCTGGGCGACCGAGGCCGGCCCCAGGTTGAGCATCATCACCACGAACACGAACAGCACCATGATGGCGCCAGCGTAGGCGATCACTTCGAGCACGCCGGCAAACGGCGCGCCGAGGGCGAAGAAGGTCATCGCCACGGAGATCAGCGAAATGATCAGGTAGAGCAGGGCATGCACCGGGTTGGTGTTGGTGATCACCCGCAGGGTGGACACCACGGCGACACCGGATGCGAAATAGAAAGCGAATTCCATCTTTCTTCCTTAAGGGAGCAAGCTCTTCACGTTGATCGGCTCGGCTTCGTTCTGCGCGGCGCCCTTCGGCTTGCCGGCAACGGCCATACCTGCAACACGGTAGAAGTTGTAATCAGGGTTCTTGCCGGGGCCGGAGATCAGCAGATCTTCTTTCTCGTACACCAGGTCCTGACGTTTGAACTCGGCCATTTCGAAATCCGGGGTGAGCTGGATCGCGGTGGTCGGGCAGGCTTCCTCGCAGAGGCCGCAGAAAATGCAGCGCGAGAAGTTGATGCGGAAGAACTCGGGGTACCAGCGACCGTCTTCGGTCTCGGCCTTCTGCAGCGAGATGCAACCCACCGGGCAGGCCACGGCGCACAGGTTGCAGGCCACGCAGCGCTCCTCGCCGTCGGGGTCGCGGGTCAGCACGATGCGGCCGCGGTAGCGCGGCGGCAGGTAGACCGGCTCTTCGGGGTATTGCAGGGTGTCGCGTTTGCGGAACCCGTGGGAGAACACCATCACCAGGCTGCGCAGCTGGGTGCCAGTGCCCTTAACGATGTCGCCAATATACTTGAACATGGGTCAAATCCTCACTGGGCCGCAACAGCTGGCGTGTTGAGCAACACGAGCGCAGCGGTCACCAGCAAATTGATCAGGGTCAGCGGCAGGCAGAACTTCCAGCTGAAGTCCATCACCTGGTCATAGCGCGGGCGCGGGATCGAGGCGCGCAGCAGGATGAACAGCATGATGAAGAACGCGGTCTTCAGGGCGAACCACACGAACGACAGTTGCGGCAGGATGCCGAACGGCCCGTGCCAGCCACCGAAGAACAGGGTTACCAGCAGCGCCGAGATCAGGATGATGCCGATGTACTCGCCCACGAAGAACATGCCCCATTTCATGCCGGCATATTCGATGTGGTAGCCGTCGGCCAGTTCCTGTTCCGCTTCCGGCTGGTCGAAGGGGTGACGGTGAGTCACGGCCACGCCAGCGATGAAGAAGGTACAGAAGCCGAAGAACTGCGGAATGATGAACCACAGGTTCTGCGCCTGGTATTCGACGATGTCGCGCATGTTGAACGAGCCGACCTGGGCCACGATGCCCATCAGCGCCAGGCCCATGAACACTTCGTACGACACGGTCTGGGCCGAGGCCCGCAGGCTGCCGAGCAGGGCGTACTTGTTGTTCGACGACCAGCCGGCGAACAGGACGGCGTACACCGACAGGCCGGCCATGGCGAAGAAGAACAGCAGGCCGATGTTCAGGTCCGCGACACCCCAGGTCGGGGTGATCGGGATGATCGCGAAGGCGATCAGCAAGGCGCTCATGGCCACCACCGGCGCCAGGGTGAAGATCACCTTGTCGACGAAGGGCGGGTTCCAGTCTTCCTTGAAGAACATCTTCAGCATGTCGGCGGCAATCTGGAACATGCCGAACGGGCCGACGCGGTTAGGACCGTAACGGTCCTGCCACCAGCCCAGCAGGCGACGCTCGACGAAGCTGAGCAGCGCACCGCAGACCACCACCGCCAGCAACACCACGATGGCCTTGATGACAGTGAGGATCACATCGATCACTTCAGGGGTGAACCAGGTCATTGTGCTGCCTCCTGCAAGCCTTCGACGGATGCACCGAAGATGGCAGGCGGGATGCCGGCCAGGCCTTTGGGCAATGCAACCAGGCCTGCGCCCAGTTCCTCATTGATGCGCAGCGGCAGACGCAGGGTCTGGCCGGCCACGTTCAGGCTCAGCAGTGCGCCGTCGTTGACGCCCAGGCGGTCGGCTTCGGACTTGGCCAGTGCCACGTAGGCCTGCGGGATGCGCTCCTGCACCGGGGCGGCGCGCGAAGAGTTCTCTTCACTGCCGAACAGGTGGTAGAACGGCACGGCCTGCCAGGTGCCACGGGCCGGCGAGAACGCCGCCGGAACGCTGGCGAACCAGTTCAGCCTGTCGCCCTGGGTCTCGATCAGGCGGGTGCCCGGGTCGCCTGCACGCAGGTGACCACCGACCTCGTCCTGGAACTTGTTCCAGGCCTGCGGCGAGTTCCAGCCCGGCGACCAGGCGAACGGCACCTGCTGGCGTGGTTCGGCGGAGCCCGAGTAGCCTTCCATGGAGAAGGCGAACGCGGTGTCCGGGTCTTGCGGGGTACGTGGCTCGTGCACGCTGATGTTGGCGCGCATGGCGGTACGGCCCGAGTAGCGCAGCGGCTCGCGGGCCAGTTTCATGCCCTTGATGCGGAACGCGGCCGATGGCGCGGCGTTGACGATGCCGGCCAGTTGCGGCACCACGCCAGCCACGGCGTGGGTCACGTGGTCCAGCTGGGTCCAGTCGACCGGCTTGTTGAGCAGGGTGGCACGCAGTGCGTGCATCCAGCGCCAGCCTTCGTGCACCAGGATGCTGCTGTCCAGGTACTGCGGGTCGAACACCTGGAAGAAGCGCTGGGCGCGGCCTTCCTGGCTGACCAGGGTACCGTCGCCCTCGGCGAAGGTGGCGGCCGGCAGCACCAGGTGCGCGCGGTCGGTGGTCGGGGTTTTCTGGTGGTCGGCAACGATCACCACCTTGGCCGCGGCCAGGGCAGCGTCGACCTTGGCAGCCGGTACGCGGCTGTACAGGTCGTTTTCCAGCACCACGATGGCGTCGGCCTTGCCGGCGATCACGGCGTCCAGCGCCGCATCGATCGACTCGCCACCGAGCATGGCCAGGCCCAGGCTGTTGGCCTCGGGCACCACCAGGCTCAGCGAGCCGTCCTTCTCGCGCAGCTTGAGTGCCTTGGCGATGTTGGCGGCAGCTTCGATCAGAGCCCTGGAGGCCAGCGAAGTACCGGCAACCACCAGTGGGCGGTTGGCCGCGACCAGGGCGTCGGCGATGCGCTTGGCCAGGTCCAGGGCTTCTGCGTCCAGGCCTTCGACGGCTGGGGCGCTCGGGTCGATGGCGTGGGCCACGGCGAAACCGATGCGGGCCAGGTCGTCCGGCGCGGCGTGCACGCACTCCTGCGCCACATCGTCGAGCTTGGTCTCGCTCAGGCTGGCAATGAACAGCGGGTACATGGCGTGCTGGCCGATGTTCTTCACCGCGGCATCGAGCCATGGCTGAACGCGCATGGCATCGGCCATCGCCTCGGCCTTGCCCTTGACCGACTGACGCAGGGCCAGGGCCACGCGGGCAGCGGTCTGGGTCAGGTCTTCGCCAAGCACGAACACCGCGTCATGGTCTTCCATGTCGCGCAGGGTCGGCACCGGCAGCGGGCTGTCGTTGAGCACCTGCAAAGCCAGGCGCACGCGCTCCAGCTCACCGGCTTCCATGCCTGCATAGAAGTGTTCGGCACCCACCAGCTCGCGCAGGCCGTAGTTGCTCTCCAGGCTTGCACGGGGCGAACCGATACCCACGATGTTGCGCCCGCGCAGCATGTCGGCGGCCTTGTCCAGCGCGGCGTCCAGGCCCAGTTTCTGGCCGTCCTGGAGCAATGGCTGGCGTGGGCGGTCGGTACGGTTGACGTAGCCGTAGCCGAAGCGGCCACGGTCGCACAGGAAGTACTGGTTCACCGAGCCGTTGAAACGGTTCTCGATGCGGCGCAGTTCACCGTAGCGCTCGCCCGGGCTGATGTTGCAGCCGCTGGAGCAGCCATGGCAGATGCTCGGGGCGAACTGCATGTCCCACTTGCGGTTGTAGCGCTCGGAGTGGGTCTTGTCGGTGAACACACCGGTCGGGCAGACCTCGGTCAGGTTGCCGGAGAACTCGCTCTCCAGGGCACCGTCCTCGACGCGGCCGAAATACACGTTGTCGTGCGCACCGAACACGCCCAGGTCGGTACCGCCGGCGTAGTCCTTGTAGTAGCGCACGCAGCGGTAGCAGGCGATGCAGCGGTTCATCTCGTGGGAGATGAACGGGCCGAGCTCCTGGTTCTGGTGGGTACGCTTGGTGAAACGGTAGCGGCGCTCGTTGTGGCCGGTCATCACCGTCATGTCTTGCAGGTGGCAGTGACCGCCTTCCTCGCACACCGGGCAGTCGTGCGGGTGGTTGGTCATCAGCCATTCGACGACGCTGGCGCGGAACACGCGGGCTTCTTCGTCTTCGATGGAAATCCAGCTGCCATCGGTGGCAGGGGTCATGCAGGACATGACGATGCGACCACGGGTGTCGTTCTCGTCGGTGTACTGCTTGACCGCACACTGGCGGCAGGCACCGACGCTACCGAGCGCCGGGTGCCAGCAGAAATAGGGGATGTCGAGGCCTAGCGACAGACACGCCTGTAACAGGTTGTCTGCACCGTTGACTTCGAGCTCTTTGCCGTCTACGTGGATAGTGGCCATGGTTCAAAGTTCTTCGTTGGCCCGCGTCTGCGGGCGTGGCTAATGGAAAGCTGTATGCCTGCGGTTCGCCGTCATCCGGGCGAGCATCGCGGGCAACGGGCGGCACGGACCGCCCGTCTTCTTGTTCGTTATGCGCCAACCACAACGGGTTTGGCCAAGTCCGGGCGCGGTGCAGCAGTGGCTGCGATGCCGGCTTCGAACTCGGGGCGGAAGTATTTGATGGCACTGCCCAGCGGCTCGACCGCACCGGGTGCGTGAGCGCAGAAGGTCTTGCCTGGGCCGAGGAAACCGACCAGCCCCAGCAGCGTCTCGATGTCGCCTGGCTGACCCTGGCCTTTCTCGATGGCGCGCAGCAGCTTGACGCTCCACGGCAGGCCGTCGCGGCACGGGGTGCAGAAGCCGCACGATTCGCGGGCAAAGAACTCTTCCATGTTGCGCAGCAGCGAGACCATGTTGACGCTGTCGTCAACGGCCATGGCCAGGCCCGTACCCATCCGGGTACCGACCTTGGCGATGCCGCCGGCGTACATCTGGGCGTCGAGGTGCTCGGGCAGCAAAAAGCCGGTACCGGCGCCGCCTGGCTGCCAGCACTTGAGCTTGAAGCCGTCGCGCATGCCGCCGGCGTAGTCTTCGAACAGCTCGCGGGCGGTGACACCGAAGGGCAGTTCCCACAGGCCAGGGTTCTTCACCTTGCCGGAGAAGCCCATCAGCTTGGTGCCGTGGTCTTCGCTGCCTTCGCGGGCCAGAGACTTGTACCAGTCGATGCCGTTGCCGACGATGGCCGGCACGTTGCACAGGGTCTCGACGTTGTTCACGCAGGTCGGCTTGCCCCACACGCCCACGGCGGCAGGGAAGGGCGGCTTGGAACGCGGGTTGGCGCGGCGGCCTTCGAGGGAGTTGATCAGTGCGGTTTCTTCACCGCAGATGTAACGCCCGGCGCCGGTGTGCACGAACAGTTCGAAATCGAAACCGCTGCCCAGGATGTTCTTGCCCAGCAGGCCGGCAGCCTTGGCTTCCTCGACCGCACGGGTGAGGTTGCGCGCGGCGGTGGTGTATTCGCCACGCAGGAAGATGTAGCCGCGGTAGGCCTTGAGCGCGCGGGCACTGATCAGCATGCCTTCGATCAGCAGATGGGGCTGTTGCTCCATCAGCATGCGGTCCTTCCAGGTGTTGGGCTCCATTTCGTCCGCGTTGCACAGCAGGTAGCGGATGTTCATGGATTCGTCTTTGGGCATCAGGCCCCATTTGACGCCCGTCGGGAAGCCCGCACCGCCACGGCCCTTGAGGCCGGAGTCCTTGACGGTCTGCACGATGTCGTCCTGCGACATCTGCGCCAGTGCCTTGCGGGCAGCGGTGTAGCCGTCCTTGGCCTGGTACTCGTCGAGCCACAGTGGCTCGCCGTCGTCGCGCAGGCGCCAGGTCAGCGGATGGGTTTCGGCGGCGCGCGCGATGCGGTTGGCCGGGCCGAAGGAAGTGATGGTCATACGTAACCCTCCAGCAGTTTGGAAACGCCGGCAGGTTGCACGTCGCCAAAGGTGTCGTCGTCGATCATCAGGGCCGGGGCCTTGTCGCAGTTGCCCAGGCAGCATACCGGCAGCAGGGTGAAGCGCCCGTCTGCGGTGGTCTGGCCCAGGCCGATGCCCAGCTCGCTCTGGATCTGGCTGACCACCGACTCGTGGCCGCCGATGTAGCAGACCATGCTGTCGCACACACGGATGATGTGGCGGCCGACCGGCTGGCGGAAGATCTGGCTGTAGAAGGTGGCCACGCCTTCGACGTCGCTGGCAGGGATGCCCAGCACTTCGCCGATGGCGTACACGGCGCCGTCCGGCACCCAGCCGCGTTCCTTCTGAACGATCTTCAGGGCTTCGATGGACGCCGCGCGCGGGTCCTCGTAGTGGTGCATCTCGTGCTCGATGGCCGAGCGCTCGGTTTCGCTCAGGGCGAAACGGTCGGTTTGGATAAGCGTGTTATTCATGCTTAGCGGTCCACGTCAGCCATAACGAAGTCGATACTGCCCAGGTACGCAATCAGGTCCGCGACCATGCTGCCGCGGATCACCGAAGGGATCTGCTGCAGGTGCGGGTAGCTCGGAGTGCGGATCCGGGTGCGGTAGCTCATGGTGCCGCCGTCGCTCGTCAGGTAGTAACTGTTGATGCCCTTGGTCGCTTCGATCATCTGGAAGGACTCGTTGGCCGGCATGACCGGGCCCCACGAAACCTGCAGGAAGTGCGTGATCAGGGTCTCGATGTGCTGCAGGGTGCGCTCTTTTGGCGGCGGCGTGGTCAGCGGGTGGTCCGCCTTGTACGGGCCTTCCGGCATGTTGCGCATGCACTGGTCGATGATCTTGATGCTCTGGCGCATTTCTTCCACGCGCACCATGCAGCGGTCATAGGCATCGCCATTGCTGGCCAGCGGCACTTCGAACTCGAAGTTCTCGTAGCCCGAGTACGGGCGTGCCTTGCGCAGGTCGAAGTCGCAACCGGTCGAACGCAGGCCGGCACCGGTGACGCCCCATTCCAGGGCTTCCTTGGTGTTGTAGGCAGCCACGCCGATGGTACGGCCCTTGAGGATGCTGTTCTGCAGGGCGGCCTTGGTGTACTCGTCGAGGCGCTTGGGCAGCCAGTCGACGAAGTCCTTGACCAGTTTTTCCCAGCCGCGCGGCAGGTCGTGGGCCACGCCACCGATACGGTACCAGGCCGGGTGCAGACGGAAACCGGTGATGGCTTCGATCACGGTGTAGGCGCGCTGACGGTCGGTGAAGGTGAAGAACACCGGGGTCATGGCGCCGACGTCCTGGATGTAGGTACCCAGGAACAGCAGGTGGCTGGTGATGCGGAAGAACTCGGCCATCATGATGCGGATGGTGTCGACCTTCTGCGGCACCTTGATGCCGGCCAGCTTCTCGACCGCGAGCACGTAGGGCAGGTTGTTCATCACCCCGCCCAGGTAGTCGATGCGGTCGGTGTAGGGGATGAAGCTGTGCCAGGACTGGCGCTCGGCCATCTTCTCGGCACCACGGTGGTGGTAGCCGATGTCCGGGACGCAGTCGACGATCTCTTCACCGTCCAGCTGCAGCACGATACGGAACGCACCGTGAGCCGAAGGGTGGTTGGGGCCAAGGTTGAGGAACATGTAGTCCTCGTTGGCACCGGAACGCTTCATGCCCCAGGCTTCGGGGTTGAAGCGTGCGGCTTCTTCCTCGAGCTGCTGCTTGGCCAGGTTCAGGCTGTAGGGGTCGAACTCGGTGGCGCGCGCCGGGAAGTCCTTGCGCAGCGGATGGCCTTCCCAGGTGGGCGGCATCATGATGCGGGTCAGGTGCGGGTGGCCGGCAAAGTCGATGCCGAACATGTCCCAGACTTCGCGCTCGTACCAGTTGGCGTTGGGCCAGATACCGGTGACGGTGGGCAGGTTCAGGTCACCTTCGTTCAGTGCCACCTTGATCATCACGTCGCTGTTACGCTCGACGGACAGCAGGTGGTAGAACACGGTGAAGTCGGCGCCCGGCAGGCCGCGACGCTGGGTGCGCAGGCGCTCGTCCACGCCGTGCAGGTCGTACAGCATGCTGTACGGCTTGGCCACGTTGCGCAGGAAGGTCAGCACTTCGATCAGCTTGGCGCGGGCAACCCAAAGCACCGGCATGCCGGTGCGGGTGTCCTGGGCGGTGAACGCCTCGGGGCCAAAACGATTGTTCAATTCGACGACCACATCCTGGTCGTCAGCCTTGTAAGGCGGGATGTAAATAGCGGTGTCCGCTGTCATGGTCTCGATCGCTTTCGGTCAACGTAGAGAATGAAGCCAGGCCGCCTGCTCGAATGAACAGGCGGCAGGTCGCTGGATCAGACTTCGTCGGGGCTGCGCAGGTGGGTAACCTGGATACGCTGTTCACGACGCTGCTCTTTCTGCGACGGCATCTCGGCGCGGTACACGCCTTGATCGCCGACGACCCACGAAAGAGGGCGCCGCTCCTTGCCGATCGATTCCTGCAGCAGCATCAGGCCTTGCAGGAACGCTTCGGGGCGAGGCGGGCAGCCAGGCACGTAGACATCCACGGGGAGGAACTTGTCGACCCCCTGAACGACCGAGTAGATGTCGTACATGCCACCGGAGTTGGCGCACGAACCCATGGAGATGACCCACTTGGGTTCGAGCATCTGCTCGTACAGGCGCTGGATGATCGGCGCCATCTTGATGAAGCAGGTGCCGGCGATGACCATGAAGTCGGCCTGACGCGGCGATGCCCGGATGACCTCGGCGCCGAAGCGGGCGATGTCGTGGGGCGCCGTGAAGGCCGTGGTCATTTCCACGTAGCAGCAGGAGAGGCCGAAGTTGTACGGCCACAGGGAATTCTTGCGCCCCCAGTTGACGGCTCCACTGAGTACATCTTCGAGCTTGCCCATGAAGATGTTCTTGTGGACCTGGTCCTCTAGCAGCGAATCGGAGACGGTTTCCCGTTCACCGATTGGATACTGCTCGTTGGGCGCATCGGGGTCGATCCTGGTGAGATTGTATTGCATTGCCAAAGCCTCATTGTTTCAGCTTCGCTTGCCGCTTGCGACGACCTTCGGGAGCCCAATCGAGGGCCCCGACGCGCCATAGGTAGACAAGACCTGCCAACAGAATTGCTATGAAAACGAGTGCTTCGACGAATCCGGTCCAGCCGCTTTCGCGGACGGACACAGACCATGCAAAGAGAAAGAGGGCTTCGATATCGAAGATCACGAACAGCATCGCGACCAGATAGAATTTGGCGGAAAGACGCAGGCGGGCACCGCCTGTTGGCAGCATGCCGGACTCGAACGGTTCGTTCTTGCTGCGGCCCCAGGCCTTGCTGCCCAGCAGGGCGGACAGGCCGAGCATGAAGGCACACAGGCCGACGACACCCAAAAGGAAGATGGCAAAGCCCCAGTTGTGGGCGATGAGTCCTGTCGAATCGGGCATGCTGAAAATCCTTAACAGAGCGCTTGGTCTCTGAGCTTGAAAAGAAGTAGAGCAGTGACGATATGTCGCAGCGAAATCTATCGCGCTGATTTTATGGGTAAACCCGTAGCAAGTAAAATTTCTGCAGCAAATTTATTCGTAGCATTAAGAACAAAAATCTTTCGTAACTCGCTGCAGGCCACGTATTCCGTGGATTGCGCGTGCTTTTGTTAATTATGTTTCTTGTATGGCGTAACGAAATGCAAGTTTCGAAATGATAATTAATATCATTTGAGGAACTCCTGTTATTCCTACCTCCTGCGTCAACTAAAAGTTGTTGTTCAAGGGTGTGGCCGGCAAGTTTGTGCGCCCCTGTTTCGGGCAGTGTCTGCGTGCTGGCGCTGGGCTCTGGCTCAGGGTTGTGCGCGGGGGTGGCGCGTCGGTATCTGCGCTGCCACGGCCGTCCGCTGACGCCGGTGTGCACTAGCATAGCCAATCGGGGGTAATAAGGAAGCCTTGTGCCGGGCGGCTGGCCTTTTCGCCGGCAAGGCTGACGCCTGCGCGGGGTATGAATGGCACAAGACCCGGAGCCCCATCACAGGCCCCGGGTCTTGCGTGTTACCCGAATGTCACCAATCGATCAGCCGATCAGTGGAACTGCTCTTCTTCGGTCGAGCCGGTCAGGGCGGTAACCGAAGACTTGCCACCCTGGATCACGGTGGTCATGTCGTCGAAGTAGCCAGTGCCCACTTCCTGCTGGTGCGCCACGAAGGTGTAGCCTTTGGACGCGTCGGCGAATTCCTGCTCCTGCAGCTTCACGTAGGCAGTCATGTCGTTGCGGGCGTAGTCGTGCGCCAGGTTGAACATGCCGTGCCACATGTTGTGGATGCCAGCCAGGGTGATGAACTGGTGCTTGTAGCCCATGGCCGACAGCTCGCGCTGGAACTTGGCGATGGTCGCGTCGTCCAGGTTCTTCTTCCAGTTGAAGGAAGGCGAGCAGTTGTAGGACAGGATCTGGTCCGGGTATTCCTTCTTGATGGCTTCGGCAAAGCGGCGTGCTTCGTCCAGGTCCGGCTTGGCGGTTTCGCACCAGATCAGGTCGGCATACGGTGCGTAGGCCAGGCCGCGGGCAATCGCCTGGTCCAGACCGGCACGTACCTTGTAGAAACCTTCCTGGGTGCGCTCACCCACCACGAATGGCTGGTCGTACGGGTCGCAGTCGCTGGTCAGCAGGTCGGCGGCGTTGGCGTCGGTACGGGCCAGGATGATGGTCGGTACACCGGCAACGTCGGCCGCCAGGCGGGCAGCGCTGAGCTTCTGTACGGCTTCCTGGGTCGGAACCAGTACCTTGCCGCCCATGTGGCCGCATTTTTTAACCGAGGCCAGCTGGTCTTCGAAGTGAACGCCGGCGGCGCCTGCCTCGATCATGTTCTTCATCAGCTCGTAGGCGTTGAGCACGCCGCCGAAACCGGCTTCAGCGTCAGCCACGATCGGTGCGAAGTAGTCGATGTAGCCGTCGTCGCCCGGGTTCTTGCCGGCTTTCCACTGGATCTGGTCGGCGCGACGGAACGAGTTGTTGATGCGCTTGACCACGGTTGGCACGGAGTCCACCGGGTACAGCGACTGGTCGGGGTACATGGACTCGGCCGAGTTGTTGTCGGCAGCCACTTGCCAGCCGGACAGGTAGATAGCCTGGATACCGGCCTTGACCTGTTGAACAGCCTGGCCGCCGGTCAGGGCGCCCATGCAGTTGACGAAATCTTTTTCAGGGCGGAACGAAGGGTGGGCGCCTTTGGTTACCAGGTTCCACAGCTTCTCGGCACCCATGCGGGCCAGGGTGTGCTCAGGTTGAACCGAGCCACGCAGACGAACGACATCAGCGGCAGAGTAGGTACGGGTCACGCCTTTCCAGCGTGGGTTCTCGGCCCAATCTTTTTCGAGGGCTGCAATTTGCTGTTCGCGTGTCAGTGCCATGAAAGTAAACCTCGTCGCATAGGTCGGTAAAAAATGTTCGCTCTGTCGGCTGCGCTGTGCGTACAGGTGCAGCTCCGATTGCTCGCTGGTCAGAAGCACTGGCAACCAGTGGTGTGGGCGAAATGGCGACGTTGAACGATGGGGCTCGAAGGGGGAAGTGAGCAGGTCCTTGGCGTGGCTGTCGGGCAGGTTGGCTCGTGGTTGCCGTGCTGCGTCGATCAGGGTGTGCCGTCTACCGTTTGATGCGCTTCCGTCCCTCGGGACAACTTCGTTCCAGTCGCAATCTCGTCAAACCGCCTTGTGGGCTGTACAGACACGAATCGGCTCAGGTCGGGTAGGTCAGAGCGCAACTCGAAGGCCCTTGCCAGGGCCTCTGATTAGCGGGAGCGGGGCCATCATGCCTCTGCGATTCGGGGGCGTCAAATGTTTTGTAGTGCTTTTTTTCATCCACTACATCTTTGGTCTAATACGACTCGTCAGTCAGTTTCGAGGCCTTTGGTCGAGGCCTTGAACGGCGCGGGGTCAGTCCAGTGCCTCGACTTTTACCCGCAAAGTCATGTTCTCACCGCGCTGGGTGGAGTAACTGAGGGTCGAAGCGCTGCGATCGGCCTGACTTTGAGCGTTGACACCTGCCAGGCTGATCCACTCGCCAAGCTTGCCGGTGACCTTCGTGTCGGTGCTTTGCACCTTCACTACATCGGGACGTTCCTGGCTCATTCGGTCATTGTTGGTGCTGATGGCAAGGTGCACGGTTTCGCCGGTGACGCTGGCGGTGACGTAGAAACCCTGGGTGACGTTGCGGTACTCGGTGTTGCTCTGAACGCGTCCGTAGCTGTCGGTCTGGGTGCTGGTAATGGGAATGCTCTGGCCAACCTGGATCAGCGCTGGAGTGCCCTCGCTGGCCTGCACCTGTTGCAGCCCACCCTCGCGGTTGGCGGTGCCGTAGCGGATCACGCGGGCGTTGCCGCGGTTGTCCTGGACGTTGCTGTCGGTGTTGTCGACGCTGATCAGCAGGCGCTTGGGGGCGGTGTCCAGTTGTTGCAGCAGGGTGCGAAGTTCGTCGATCTTGCCGGGCTCGGCATTGACGATCAGCTTGTTTTCGAAGGTGCTGATACTGCCGTCCTTGCCGATGAAGGCTTGCGCGGCTGGGAGCAGTTCGGCGCTGGTGCGGTGGTTCAGCGGCAGGACTTCGGTGGCGGCCAGCGCACTGAGGCTGAACGACAGAAGCAGGGTGGCGAGCAGGGGGCGTAGCGGCATGTCCATGGTCTCCGCGGGTGGAGTGGACATGATGGCAAATTTGTAGCGGTTGTGCTGGCCTGTTCGCCGGCAAGGCCGGCTCCCGCAGGTATGGGAGCTGGTCTTGCCGGCGACAGGGCTGGCGCTTACTGCGAGTCGCGCACCATGTCCACGTGCGGCAGGCCGGCCTCGAGGAACTCCTCGCTGACAACCTTGAAGCCCAGGCGCTCGTAGAATGCGGTGGCATGCACTTGTGCGGTGAGCTTCTGCTGGCGCAGATCGCGGTTCTGCGCCTCGGCGATGGCGGCCTGCATCAGTGCGTCACCCACCTTGAGCCCGCGCCAGTCCTTGAGCACCGACACGCGCCCGATCTGGCCATCCTGCAACAGGCGGGCGGTGCCGATGGCGTAGTCACCCTCCTGTCTCTTATACACATCTCCGAGCCCACGAGACCGTACTAGAT
>OLII01000148.1_pt1 | contig 26863 bp, 25 predicted proteins | sample 1609481 | NCBI WGS metagenome assembly OLII01 (sample SAMN05416859, study PRJEB24817) | seawater metagenome | isolation source: Sea water | place: Canada:Atlantic | collected 2013-11 | reverse complement strand
TACACAGAGTAGATCGTCGGCAGCGTCAGATGTGTATAAGAGACAGGTTCAGGGACGATAAATCGGCAGGTATTAGCTTTTTCTCTAAACACAGCTGCAGTGCTCTGCTGAGTCGGGCTCCGTGGGATTGTTAAGGGAGGCCGGAGGCAGCTTCCCTTAACCTGTTGTCGCCAGCGCGACGTGGAAAGCTAAGTCAGTAACGGTAAGGCATTAAAATGCGCTAGCCGTGGCTATTGGGATTACAAGCAACGATGTTATTGAATATTTAGACCATTAATTACTCTGGTTCATAATCTAAGTTTGCCGATAACCAACGCTCAGCTTGCTCAATGGTCATGCCTTTACGTGCGGCATAATCCAGCACCTGGTCTTTAGCAAGCTTTGCCACAGCAAAGTATTTAGACTCTGGATGAGAAAAGTACCAACCACTAACCGCAGCACCTGGCCACATGGCATAGCTAGAGGTTAGCTCCATACCAATATTTTCTTCAACGTTAAGTAACTCCCACAACAAACCTTTTTCGGTATGCTCAGGGCATGCAGGGTAACCTGGTGCAGGGCGAATGCCTTGGTAGCTTTCACGGATTAACGCATCATTATCCAAATCTTCATCAGGCGCATAGCCCCAATATTCTTTACGAATTTTTTCATGCAAATATTCAGCACTCGCTTCCGCTAAGCGATCCGCTACCGCTTTTAATAAAATAGAATTATAAGCGTCATGATCGGCATCAAAAACTTTTACTAATTCATCTGCGCCAAAGCCTGCCGAAACCGCAAAAGCACCAACATAGTCTTCAATACCTGAACCAACAGGGGCAACATAGTCAGATAAACAGCGGTTAAACTGCCCTGCCGGTTTTTTACTTTGCTGACGAAGTTGCTGCAATTTAATTAATTGTTCACTACGGCTTTCATCGGTATAAAGACGAATATCATCAATATCACTGTTAGCAGGGAATAAACCAAATACTGCTTTGGCGGTGATTTTTTTATTGTTGATGACATCATCTAACATAGCATTAGCGTCATTAAACAATTTGGTGGCTTCCTCGCCTACCACTTCATGTTTTAAAATAAGTGGGTATTTACCCGATAACTGCCACGTCATAAAAAATGGCGTCCAATCAATGTACTTTCTCACGATGTTTAAATCTAAATCATCAAGTACAGTCACCCCTAATTTATTAGGCTTTTTCGGTGTGTAACCTTCAAAATTAATTTGAGTAGCATTAGCTCGTGCATCCTCAATACTTATTAAACTTGAACGCGGGCCTTTTTTATAGTGACGCGCTCGAACACGTTCATACTCATCTTTTTGCCTTTCCATAAATGCTGGCTTTAACTCATCAGACAATAAGCTACTCACTACAGATACTGAACGCGACGCATTAGACACATAGACAACAGGATTATCATATTGTGGTTCAATTTTAACCGCGGTATGTGCTTTCGATGTGGTTGCACCACCAATTAATAACGGCAAGTTAAAGTCTTGTCGTTTCATCTCTTTAGCCACATGCACCATTTCGTCAAGTGACGGGGTAATTAGGCCAGACAAGCCGATAATATCGACATTTTCTTCTTTGGCAACACGTAAAATATCATCACATGACACCATCACACCAAGGTCAATAATTTCATAGTTATTACATTGTAAAACCACGCCCACAATATTTTTACCAATATCGTGTACATCGCCTTTAACCGTCGCTAATAAAATTTTACCGTTTGAGCTCGCCTCAGTTTTTTCTGCTTCAATAAACGGGTTTAAATGCGCAACCGCTTGTTTCATTACTCGGGCAGATTTTACTACTTGTGGTAAAAACATCTCACCAGCACCAAATAAGTCACCAACGGTATTCATACCGTCCATTAATGGGCCTTCTATTACATCAAGCGGGCGAACTGCTGCTAGGCGAGCTTCTTCGGTATCTTCAACAATAAATTCGTTAATACCTTTTACCAAGGCATGAGAAAGCCTTTCTTTGATTGGCAACTCTCGCCATGCAAGATCAGCTTTGGCCGCCTGCCCACCGGCTTGCCCGTGGTACTCTTGCGCTATATCAAGTAGACGCTCGGTAGCACCATCGTCACTATTTCGAATAACATCTTCAACGGCAAGTTTGAGTTTTTCAGGCAAATCTGAATAAATGGCTAGCTGACCTGCGTTTACAATCCCCATATCCATGCCATTTTTAATGGCGTAATATAAAAACACGGCATGAATAGCTTCACGCACCGGATTGTTACCACGAAATGAGAAAGAGACATTAGAAACACCACCAGAGATCATCGCATAAGGAAGATTCTTTTTAATATCATCGACCGCTTCAATAAAGTCCATGGCATAGTTATTATGTTCTTCAATACCAGTAGCAACAGCAAATATATTAGGGTCAAAAATAATATCTTCCGCAGGAAAGCCTATTTCATCGACAAGCATGTGGTAGGCACGGTGACATATTTCATATTTACGCGCACGAGTATCCGCTTGCCCGTCTTCATCAAACGCCATCACAATAACTGCGGCACCATAACGGCGTAATAACTCGGCTTGTTGGCGGAAGTTTTCTTCGCCTTCTTTTAAGCTGATAGAGTTAACTATGCCTTTACCTTGAATACATTGCAGACCCGCTTCTAAAATATCCCATTTAGAGGAGTCAATCATAATAGGTACTTTGGCGATATCTGGCTCACCGGCAATAAGGTTTAAAAAACGCACCATAGCTTTTTTCGAGTCCAACATGCCTTCATCCATGTTGATATCGATTATTTGCGCGCCGTTTTCTACTTGTTGCAGTGCTACCGCAATGGCTTGATCGTAATTTTCTTCTTTAATTAAACGCTTAAACATTGCCGAACCGGTAACATTGGCACGCTCACCAACGTTAACAAACAAACTATCTTTATTAATCGTTAACGCTTCAAGTCCCGATAAACGACAAGCGATTTCGCGCTGTACTATTTTTCGCGGTGTAAGCTTAGCAACCGTCTCAGCCATGCCGCGAATATGCGCTGGTGTAGTACCACAACAACCACCAATAATATTTAAAAAGCCTGACTTTGCCCACTCATCTACATGAGTATTCATATCTTCAACGGTAAAATCATACTCACCAAACGCATTGGGTAAACCGGCATTAGGATGAGCAGAGACGGCAACATCACAAATACGGCTTAACTCTTCTACATATTGACGTAGCTCAACCGGACCAAGTGCACAGTTCAAACCAAAAGAAATAGGTTTAGCGTGACGTAATGAGTTATAAAAAGCTTCGGTAGTTTGTCCTGAAAGCGTGCGACCTGATGCATCAGTAATCGTGCCTGATATCATCACAGGTAAACGAACCTCCAATTGTTCGAATACAGTTTCAACGGCGAAAACCGCAGCCTTAGCATTTAGCGTATCGAAGATAGTTTCAATTAAGATGATATCGCTACCACCTTTAATTAATGCCGTAGTAGATTCAATATAAGCATCTTTAAGCTCATCAAAAGTAACATTACGATAAGCGGGATCATTAACGTCTGGAGAAATAGAACAAGTACGGTTAGTTGGTCCTAACACACCGGCAACAAAACGCGGTCTTTCTGGCGTTTTTTTATTGTATTCATCAGCTGCAGCGCGAGCAATTTGTGCGGCAACTAAATTAATTTCAGCACTGTACGCTTCCATGTCGTAATCGGCCATGGCAATTGTTGTCGCGTTGAAGGTATTGGTTTCTAAAATATCAGCGCCGGCTTCAAGGTATTCAAGGTGAATAGCTTTGATAACGTCAGGCTGAGTAAGCACTAACATATCGTTATTGCCTTTGACATCACAGTGCCAGTCAGCAAAACGCTCCGCTCTAAAGTCTTGCTCTTCAAACTTATATGCTTGGATCATGGTGCCCATTGCACCATCTAAAATTAAAATATTTTTTGCTAGTTGCTGCTCTAACAACGCATAAGATGGGTGTTTTTTCATTTTGATATCCAAGGGTATTTTCTATAAAACTAAAATTAGAAATCGAGTAGAAATCTACTGACAAACAAGGCTAAATACTCTGTTCACTATACATCATCATACAATTTAAGATTTAGTGATGTTGCTACTAATATTATCGGCATCTAACTGGTATGGCGTAATTTGATAAACGTAATAATTTAGCCAGTTAGTAAAAAGCAAACTGCCGTGGCTGCGCCATGAACCAATAGGTTTATTATTCATATCATTATCTTGATAATAGTTGATTGGCAGCTTGGTATCAGTATCTTTTTTGCTATCTCGAAGAAACTCTTCATGTAGTGTTGATGTATCGTATTCAGGATGACCTGTAAGGTAAACTTGTCGCTTATTTTTACTCGCTATAAGGTAAACACCTGCTTGTGGCGATTGCGCCAGAATATTAAGTTCATCAACACTTTGATAATCAGACTGGTTGATATAGCCATAACGAGAGTGCGGAACATTAAAGCTTTCATCAAAGCCTCGGGTTAATGCTTCACGACTGTCTAATGGGTAATGCTGATAAACACCTGATAATTTTTGTTGGCGTAAATGACGATTTAAACCGTAATGATGATATAAAGCCGCATGCGCAGCCCAACAGGAAAACATAGTTGAGGTAACATTTTTATCAGCCCAGTCAAATACTTCACAAATTTTATCCCAATAACTAACCTCTTGATAATCAAGTAAAGCTAAAGGTGCCCCCGTAATGATCAAGCCATCGTATTGCTTGTGTTTGATATCATCAAACAAGCAATAAAAATTATCTAAATGTTCTTTAGGGGTGTTCTTAGAAACATTTTTATGGATGCGAACAAACTCAACATTTATTTGCAACGGCGTATTCGACAACATACGCAGGATTTGTACTTCTGTTTCAATTTTGTTGGGCATTAAATTCAAGATAGCCACTTGCATTGGGCGTATTTCTTGATTAGCAGCGCGGTGCTCAGACATAACAAAAATATTTTCATTATCTAATACTGAAAGCGCGGGTAACTGTCCGGGAATTTTAATGGGCATAATATAACCTAACAAAAAAGCACATATAAACTGATAAGCATAATGTTACTTAGATTGCTAGATATGTCAACTTCTAAACGTATAGACGTCTATATGAAAATTTTCATAGTCATATTTTTTTACGATAAGTGACTATTCACACTCAAGCACGACATTTGCGCTTTCAAGTATTTGAATATCATTAAACCCTAAGTTTTCAGCCGCAATTAATGAAGGCGAAGGTATCTTAAAAACATTAATGACTCCGGTTTCGGCTCCACATACGGTGATAACAGCATTACCATCATGTGTCTGTGTAGAGCAAAGCACGTCAACATTGGCATCAGATAATTCTGCCGCCATAGTTTCTAGGGGAACTCCGCTATCAAAGTTGCACTGTACAGAATCTTTGTACTTAAATATCAGCACAGTCCCCTCTGCCTTTTCGCTTTCACAAGCAGTAAAAAGGAAAAGAGCAACGATAATTAAAAGCAGGTTTTTCATAAAGTACCTAGGTTAATCTGAAATAAAGTTGTTATAACGCCATAGGTAATTAGCGCAGTAAATAACATGCCACTTCCCTAGCTAAACATTTATAGTCATTGATAGTCGTTGATAATCATTTCGAGAGCTTACAAGCCGCCCGCTAAATCCAAATAATTGCCAGTCGAAAATGACGACTTATCTGAAGCAAGCCAATAAATAGCCTCAGCCACCTCTTCAGGTTGCCCACCTCTTTGCAATGGAATGATTGTTTTTAATCTAGCTATTCGCTCAGGCTCACCACCATCTGCATGCATATCAGTGTGAATTAACCCAGGGCGTACACAGTTAACTCGAATACCTTCTGCGGCAACCTCTATTGATAAACCTTTAGTTAAAGTGTCAATTGCCCCCTTCGATGCCGCGTAATCAATATATTCATTTGGCGAACCAGAGCGTGAAGCGCCTGAAGATACATTAACAATAACCCCACCTTTACCGCCTTGCGAGATTGACATACGCTTAACAGCCTCTTTACAGCATAAAAAGGAACTGGTGACATTGTTAACGAGTATTGCATTGATTCTATCAGCAGTCATATCCACTAAACGAGATTGCTTTTTCAATATACCTGCATTGTTAACAAGTACTGACAAACGCCCTAGCTTTTCATCCACTGTCGAAAACAATCGAATCACTTCATCTTCACAAGAAACATCAGCCTGCACTGTAATACATCTTCCACCTTGTGCCGTTATTGCCTCTGCCACTTCGTTGGCAGATTGTGAGTTAGACTTATAGTTAATACAGACGGAAAAACCATTGCTGGCAAAAAGCTTTGCGGTTGCAGCGCCAATGCCGCGACCAGCCCCAGTAATGATTACTACTTTTTCAGAGCTCATAAATATCCTTGTCGATTTAACGAAATACACCTTTGCATGTGCTTGATTTATATACCTGCCGTCTTAGTCTAACGTCTGCGGCCAACAACAGTGACTTTATTATACTTTTTGTATCAGTAGATTAATCCAAAGAATCAACACGCAAAGAAATGATAACCAAAAAGTGAGCATACGATGAATAATGTTATTGTAAGTTAAATGAATATACGAATGAGCAAAGCGAAATACCACAAAGCTCCAAGCAATAGCATTAGCAAAAGAACTCTCTAAACCAAAGATAATATATAAAGTAGCCACCACATAAAATAAAACAGGTATTTCAAATTGATTATTAAAATTCCGTGTGGTTTTAGTGATTATTTCGGGTACCTCGCTACCTTCCATTAACTGAAAATACTTAGCACTAACCTGTTTGTTTTTAACGCTAGAAATCCTAGCTTTGACGGCAATAGTAGCAACGATACAAGTCAATACCACCATTAAGAACATTGGATATAACAAAGCAACCTCCATTTCATTGAACACTTATTAGACATTAAAAACACACCTGCATTAAGCGCTTATTAATCAATAATTAAAACGCTTAAAGCAACGATAAAAAGCTAGTTTACCTTATAAAAACTGAACAATAATAAAGCTATAATAGCCGCCGTAAAAAACAGGTATTTACCATAGGTTGAATTTTCTTGCAGAGTTTCTTGATGTTGTGATTTTAATGTCGCTAATTCAGAACTATTAAGCTTAGCGCAATGATCGCATCGCGATAATTATTCAGGGTAATATAGCTCACACCGCTCACAACGTTTTTGTTTAGGCTGCAGTGCTCTCAGCGCAAAGCTCATACCTACGCTCATGACAACCTCCTTTTAGGGGAAGTAGCTTAAATAATCAAAAGTTAACATTCAATTTTCACTGATATTACCAAATAAAAACGAAAAAAGCTTAATCATCAAAACTCAATCATTTCAATAAAAATCCCCTTAGAGAGGGCTGTAGTTATGAACATAGCAGCTTAAAATGACAGAAAAGCCATAACTATTGTTATGGCTGTCGATTAGAAAAGGCTGTTATTGCAGCTGGATACTACATGTAACAATTACTGTGGGAAGACTTCAAGCGTAGCGTAAAGACCATAATGATGAATATCAATACCACTGCCAGTTTGCCCTTCAACGTCTACGTTTGCCGATAACAAATAAAATCCTGCCTGTTTTATTGTCAGTGAAAAACGCCCTTGTGCATCAGTTTTAATTATTTTTTCGTCTCTTTGATTTCGATGACGTGTTGCTCCCTGTACTAACTTCACTTCAGTTACTTCATTTAATGGCGCTCCTTGAAAATGAAGTTGGAAACTTATCAATTCGTTGGTAAACAAATCATTTGGATGGCTTTCACCTGCCAACTCTAAACCTTGCCCTGTTGGTTTAAGTGAAACTCGGTTTGGCTCATTAAAACTAACATAGGTTTCAACGCGAGAAGCGGTAGTTCTCCTTACTACGTTGGTTGCTTTTTCAGGCACAACGCCTTTATCACCAAAGAACCGACCAAAACTACCATCGGACTTTTTAAACGTGGTCATAGGAGTATTAGGTTGTACTATCGCTATTCGATAAGTACCCGACTGTTCTACTTGCATATCTGCAACAGAAAACCGTGAAAATGCTTGCCAACTGAGCTTGCTACTTGTGCCATCTGGCCCAATAACAACCGTTTGTAATCTTTTGAAAAGCATTGATAAATTTTTTGTTTCAATACCTTTATCGTTATTACCTAGGGGCCTGTCTCCATGAAAAATAGCATTTGATATACTTGCGGTATGACTGACAGACTGAGTTTTATCACCTGATAAAACGGTATGACTAGGTAAAATAAAACGCTCATGGGCAGAGACGCTTAACGAAAAAAATAGTGCGGTAATTAATGTGAGTGTTTTCATCGTATTTTTCATAATTTGTTTAAGTTGAGTTAAAGTTTTTGTAGCATTTATTAACATAGTTATTCCTTTATTTACTGCGATTACTGCCTGAACTAACAATCACTATGGCGTGACGTTAATAACAATATTTCCTAGTTCGTGTTTACCTGATTTTTGATAGGTTTTGCGTTCACCTGAACCAAGAGTAATTTTCTGTCTGATAAATTCCCTACCTCCTTCTTCACGAACCGCTTCCACATTTAAAAAATACTCACCCGGTGCTAACGCAAGTTCAGCAAAAGCTTCTCTGGTTATTTTTACCTGATAACGACCAGGTTTTTTCGTTGCACCTGTGACTTGATCATAAGCGGGACTTTTTTGTTGACCTATTTTTCGCCACCACTGACGAAGATCTTTAAACCAATCACTTTGCTCATGCCAAAATGCTAAAGTATGAACGCCCTTTCGTTTTCTAGTTTCCAGCCAAATCGAAACATAGGGCTTGTGATAAGGTTGACTATCAATCTTTGGAATACTCACTTCAACCGAGAGCTCACTAGCATCTACTTGCTGTGAGTTCAAAGCCGTGGCGACTAGATAAAATACCATTAGCGAATTTAATAAATTTTTCATTACTATTTCTCATTGTTAATCTTGTTTAATTTTAGGGTGGTGCTCTTTGCCAGCTAAGTTTTCCGCTTGTTAAAAGAACTAACTTATTAAAGCTCAACTAATTTGTGGAACCCAGAGTAAATAACCAAGCCAAGGGGCAATACTGCCAAATAAAATAAACAATATTCCTTTGCTTCTATGTTTATTGTTTTGCAATAAAATCACTAAACCGGTTAATGAGAAGAGCAGCATTAACGCTGCACTAATATCAATAAGCCATGACCAAAACTCACCACTATGACGACCTTTGTGTAAATCATTTAACAAGCTCACTAAAGAGCCAGACTTTTGTTCTATTTCTATTTCGCCTGCCTCAACAAAGACACTTACGAAGACATAACCTGCCGGGATCGGATAATCAAAACTGACTTCTCCTAGGGCTAAATCCACATCAATACTGCGAACTTTTGTCAAATTAATAAGCTGTTCCACATGTTGTTGCAAATCGTATAATGCTGTACCTTCCTGATTTTCTAGAGAGTTTTTCAGTTCCTTTGGCAGAGACTTAACTTGCAGCTGACTTTCGCCATCACTGGTGAACCAAGCAGCATGATTCAAGGTGATTCCGGTGATACAAAAAAATATTAATAAGCTAAATAGTGCTGTTGAAACATAGATATGTAACCAACGGCATAATGAAAACGCCTGTTTGGCGATAACAGTTTTAGTCCATTGCCAATATCGTTTTGTCTTTGCTTGTCGATTTGAGTTGCTATTGTGACTATTACTTTGGTTTTTTCTCATGGTTCGCGTCATCGATTTTTCACCGCATGATTTAAGACAAACAGCAGCCACAACAATGTGACTACTGATTACTTATATTAAGTAGGTGGCTATTAAAATTGATAAGCGATTGTCGCTTTAACATTTCGACCCGGCTCGTAATCCATTAAATACAGCTTGCCAAAACGGGGATGAAATGACACACCTGTATGAGAAGATTGTGATGCGTAAAATTCATCAAAAACATTATCAATACCCAAGATGACACTTAAGCCGTTTACTTGTTGGGGCAGCCAACTTAATGACAAGTTATGAACGGCATAAGACATTTTTGAGTTATCTAAAGATGGACCATCGATTGCTAACCCATCGTCAAGATCATCTACCATTAACATATCCCAATGAAGCGCTAAGTCTATATCGGAAAAAATATAATCAGCGGATGCGCTTAGCGTATCACCCTGCTGGCGATCTAAGCGTCCTCCATCAAGATTGGCATAATCGGTAAAGGCATCAAGCTCACTCTCAGCAACAGAATAAGTTAACTGTAAGTTCAGTTGCCCTAATGCATAACCGGTATAGAATTCGAAGCCATCGATAGTCATATCACCAATATTATCTTTCCAATAATCTCTTGCACCACCACCAGGTACATTAGCCCAGTCATAAATGAAATCATTAATAGTTGTATTAAATAAGGTAATACCTGCAGTAAATGTGTCGGCGCCAAAAACGCTATCATCATAAGCAAAAGCCAGTTCGTGGTTAAAACCTGTTTCAGGGTCAATATCAGGGTTGGCAGTATCGCCACTTCCTGCGCCTGTGAATACTTCACCAATTTCAGGGCCTTTAAATAGCTGAGTGCTACTTATTTTGACAATAAAGCTATTTGCAAAAGCGTACTCTGCAGCTAAGGCTGCTGAAAACTGGTTGAAGCTATCATCAACTACAGCAGATTCAATATCATAATTATCAAAACGAAGACCCGGAATAACGGCAAAGCCATTTGCAAAATCAATTCTGTCTTCAATAAAAATAGCACTGTTTATTGCCTCTTCATTGGCACTTTCTACCGAGCCTGTTAACAGAGCATTCTTGTAGTCTGTTTTATACTTGACCACATCAAGCCCATAAGTTAATTCATGCTCAATACTTTCTCCCAGTAGAGAGTTCCCCAACACGTGGATGCCAGTATTGGTTGCCGTTCCTGTCACTTCTCCTGCCCAAGCAACATAATTAGGATTTTTCGCGTAACCACTTTCATCTCGATTTAATGAGCTTTCGTTACCAAACAATGCAACTTTTAGCTGAGAACTCTGCCCCCAGTTAATATCATAATTAGCCGTTAGCGTATCGCGGGTAAACTTTGTCGGCCAAAGTAACGGTACTTCTAACGCGGCAGTAATTGCAGTATCTGTCGCTAAGCCCATATCAGGTCGATAGCTATAGTTCCCCTTATCTTGGTAAGCTTCATATCCAAGTTCAAACCTTTGATTGGCATTAACATCCCAGCCAAGCTTAAGTAAAGCATCATTTACTTCCCCCTCGAGACCTCTTACCTGACCGTCAGTGCCCGGAACTTCATTACCATCGGCATCAAGTATTTTTCCTCCGCCGACAGTATAATTATCCCTATCGACAAAATTGTAATAAGCAAGGAAATCAAAGCTATCACTTAGCTGACCATAGCCTGTTAAAGAATAACTTGATGATGCATTGTCAGCATAAGTCCCTTGGATTCGCCCACCGAACGCCTCGCCATCACGCAGTAAATCTTTTGCTTCTTTCGTTTCAAAGTGGACAGCCCCACCGAGCCCTCCATTTATCACTGAGTTGCTGCCCACTTCAATATCTACTGACTTTAAAATATCAGCGTGTATTTGTAAGTTGCCCATGTGGTGATACATATAAGTATTTTGATTGGCACCATCAATAGTAATCCTTAGATCTTTATCATCCATACTACGAATGGTAATACGTTGATTTAATGAATGTGCTCCCCCCACATCAACACCAGGTATAGTGCGTAATAAATCACTGATATGGTCGGCTTGTTTAGTCGCAATTTCTGCACCGCCCATGTATACCGATGATGATTTTACTGCGGTGCCCCAGACTTGCACTCGCTCAACATTATCGAGCTGTTCTGTTTTTTTGGGGTCTGCACTTGAGTTTATTGCCTTTGTCTCTTGCTCATTAGCATAAACAATTTGGCTGGTTAAAATACTTGAAATGGCTAACGCAATAGCGCGCTTAGCAAAGGGATTGCTATTCATAATTTTTCCTTGGTAAATAAGAGGATCTAATTCCCACAAAGTTATTGATAATGATTCTCATTATTATACAAAGTTGTTATCATTAGTTACCTATTAAAGCTTTTGCAAAAACGTCAACTTGCTATGCAAAATCGTCAAAGATAAGCACCATGAACAAAACTAACTCACCAATAAACATTAATAGCCAAGAGTTTTCCGGGCTGTTGTCCTCTATGGGTTATGCCAATCGGCTATTAACAAACAATAAAGCGGGTCATGTGATGAGTGGCCATTTTTTCCACAATGAGTTAGCTTCAGGGCTTAGTATTCATGGTGCTGATGTTATCGAGTCAGACAACGCGCTAAGTTCAACGCAAATTCCTGCAAGTTTAAGCTTTAATATTCTATTAACCGGTAACTTACACTTCTGCCTAGGCAACAAGGCTTATCAACTTACTTGTGATAGCGAAAGCTCTGTTAAAACTAAGCAAATTCAATCAGAAGAAATCAATGCTATTTGTGCAGTAAGTGTATTAACAAAAAACGAGCTTTTAAGTAGAAAAATAACTAAGGGACAAGCGATAAGAAAAGTAAATTTATTCATTAAACGAGTATGGCTAGAAAAGCGTTGTAATGATCCTCACAGCAAAGCGCTATTGAAAAAACTGTTTAGTCATCATGGTTCACTATATCAATGGCAAGACAACCGTGTTTTTAGTCAGTTAGCACAACAGTTACTTGCCTTACCAAGTGATCACACCCTACAAAACAACCTTATCAAAGAGCAACTAGCCTATAGCCTGCTTAATAATTTATTACAGGTGTTACCAAATAAAATTGATAAACCAAGCCAGCCGTTAATTCATGCTGACAATAACGTGGCGAGAATAGAAAAAAAGCAGTTGCGAAAAAAGAAAAATATTGAACGTTTTATCACAAAAGAGCTGGGGAATAGTCTTACCTTACCCGAAATTGCTAAACACTTCGGTTTGAGTGTCTCGAGTTTACAGCGGTATTTTAAACAAACATATCAACAAACTATTAACGAGTACATTAGGCTGCAACGGTTAGAAAAAGCAAAAGTAGCAATTACTGTTAAAGACTTAAGCATCAGTGAGGCGGGTTATCAAGCCGGCTATAATCATGTCTCTAATTTTACTTCAGCCTTTAAGAAGCAATTTGGTATCACACCAGCATGTTTATTAAAATTACACCAACTTGATTTAGATAAATCTCAAATGGCTGACATGCACAGTAATAATTAGCTGTTACTCATCACTGAGCCATACCTCATTATCCTACTCTACTGCTAACTAAGTCTGTTATTTAACTTACAGTTTCTGACATTTCTGCCACAGTAAATACACAATAAAGCCCATTGTTCATTAACAACACCACGTATAATCATCACAAGTTTTATCAATAAAATACATTCTAAGTAGGTAAATAAATATGCCGATTAAAATGAAAAGTATGTTTGGGCTTAGTTTATTGCTCATTGGCGGGTGCAGCCAGCTTCATCATGTGCATGTTAGCGACATTGATCAGTCACGAGGCAGACTTACGCCGTTCACTGTAAAGGTTAATGAGCTCGGTTTTGATGCCGCGCAAACCGTTCAAATAGGTGCTGATGTGGCAAAGTCGGCTTCAACCAGTGAAGATCTGGAGTTTATCGCTTTTATATTAGCCATAAGTAACTTCGGCCCTACAACGGGCAATCCTGTTTACAACGATAATTATGCGGAACAAATATTAGTAGAAGTGGTCAAGGCATGTCCAAGTCGAAAGATAACAGGGTTAACCTCAATACGCGAAGCCACTAATATCGGCCCGGTAAGTGGCGAGGTAGTGCGCATTAATGGTTACTGTATTAATTAAATTTTAGGAATTTTCTATGTTAAACAAAACAACATTATTTTCATTACTTGCGCTTTCTCTTTCTGGCTGTGTTGGTTTAAATACCGTATCAATGACGCAAGTCCCTGCTGAACGAGAGAATAAAATAAGTACCAGTTCATCAAGTTGGAATTTTATCGGTATTAATTTTAGCAACCAATTTGTTGATGTCGCCATTGATAAGTTGAAAGAGCAATGCCCAAGTGGAAAAATTGAAGGGGTATATACCAAACACCAAACTACCGGTTATTTACTAGTATTTAAAAGGGAAGTCATTGTCTCCGCCTACTGTAACGAGGTGTAGAGATGAAAAAATTATTTTTATTATTTTCGCTAGTAATGCTTAGTGCCTGTACAAGTAGTATTCATATGTCACAAGTGGCAATTGAAGAAAAGCGCATTAATGAGTTTGAAAATGGCCAGCTTATTAATATTGAAAAGTCTCAAAAAAACATCCTAGGGTTTGTTTACGATACTAATTATGTCGATAAAGCCTATGAGAGTCTTTTAAAACAATGCCCCCAAGGCACTTCAATGATAAACGTTGAATACCTGACAAATCATGGTTTTATGAGCTGGACTGATAAAATTCGCATCAAAGCATTATGTAAATAATGACCTCGACTTTGCTCAACTCGCAATAGCAATAAAAAACCATAACGATCGTTATGGTTTTTATGTTTTATCAACTGATTAATATAGCAAAACCTATATCAAGCGCAGGAAACTAGTCTTTAAAGTTGGTAAATTGAAAAGATTGCTCTAACTCAGCACTCTTAACTAAGCGCATTACCGCCTGTAAATCATCACGCTTTTTACCGGTTACACGTACTTGCTCACCTTGAATGGCTGCTTGAACTTTTAACTTTTCGCCTTTAATAAGCTTAACGACTTTTTTCGCCATATCTTGCTCGATACCTTCTTTGAAGGTCACTTGCTGACTCCAGTTTTTCCCCGTTGCGCTTGCATCACCCACGTTCATTGCTTTAGCACAAACGTTACGCTTGGTTAACTGACTACGTAACATGTCACACATTTGTTTTAACTGAAAATCACCTTCAGCTTTTAAGTTAACATTTGGCTTTTTCCATTCAAAGCTTGCTTCAACACCACGAAAATCAAAACGTGTGCTTACTTCACGGTTGGCGTTATCTACGGCATTACGAACTTCTTCTAAATCAGTTTCTGATACGATATCCATTGACGGCATAATTTGTTCTCTATTATAAATTTAACTAACTAATTGCCTCTATTATACCCACGCATTCACTGTACGCAACTAGGTGTGTCTACATTATAACGATGACAATACCATAAGAATCCTAAGTAAATTCATGATAATATCCTAGCAAATACCGCTTTATAATTGATGACTTAAACGAAATGCCAAACTCAATTAAAAACATTGTTGTCGTTGGACAAGGAGCAATTGGTTTACTTTGGTACCATCATTTATCTCAACAAGCTGAAAAGTATCAAGTAAGCCTACTTGCATCGAACCAGAATTTATTAAGCCCAAGTGAATTAATTTCAGCAAACTATCACTTTACCCCTTACCAACATAAGACAGCTGCGCCCTACCCGCTAAATTACTGTCAGGATAAAAATTTACAGCAAGCTGAGTTAGTTATTTTATGCCTAAAATCGTATCAAATCGCTAAAGCACTGAAGGGGTTAGCTCATAGCATTAATAAAGACTGTATAGTAATTCTCGCTCATAACGGTATGGGAACAACAGAAGAAGCAGCAATCATGCTGCCAGAAAAGCAAACGATCATTGCGATGCTCACCACCCACGGTTGTCTGAGAACAGGCAGTTTAACAATAGTTCATACCGGTATAGGGCAAAGCGATATTGGATTATTATCGGGGCAGTTGTCAAAAAGTAGGCAAGAACAATTAACAAACTTACTCAGTCAAGCGCTGCCTGATGTCAGCTTTCATAGAAATATCGTAGAGAAACAATGGTTAAAGTTGGCTATCAACTGTGTCATCAATCCCATCACCGCAATTAACGACATTGATAATGGCGACATTAATCATCAAGAATTTTCAGCACAAATAACGCAACTGCTCAGCGAAATATGTGAAGTCGCTAATGCTGTAGGGGTAGAGTTAGAGTTAGAATATTTACAGGGGCTTGTGACAAAAGTTGCTAAGGCCACAGCAAAGAATTGTTCATCAATGCGTTGCGATATTATTGCAGATAAGCCAACAGAAATTGACTATATCAATGGCTATATTCACCGCTTAGGTCAGCAATATGGCATTGCTACGCCTCAAAACACTAAGTTATGGCAGCAAGTTTTCGCATTATCGACGACAGCAAAACAGCAATGACAATTTCAGTAGTATAAAAAATAAGGTTGAAATAGTAACTATTTCAACCTTATTTATCAGAAAACTTATCTTAAACCTTACCTTAAAACTATGGACGGTAAACTTTGACGTTTTTGAAACCATTATCAAGCAAGTAAAGTGCTTGAAGCTTACTCATCACACCTTGGTCACAATATAACAGGTAGTCTTTCGACATATCTAAATCGCCAAACTGAGTCGCCAATTTATAGAAAGGAATATGCTTAACTTCAACATCACCAAGTTCTAGAGGGTTTTCATCTTCTTCTTCAGGGCTACGGATATCTAGTACGACGGCGTTATCTGCAATGTTTTCAACTAAATCAACCGCATGAATCTCTTCTTCAGTTTCTTTACCAATATCGCGAATATCATAAGCACGCGTTTCACTAACCACTTTATCTAACACGTCAAAGTCAAAATTAGCTTCTTCTTCTTCAATTTTAGAAAGAACCGCTTTAACCGTTGGTTTTTTGGAGATAACGCCACAATATTCAGGAATAGTTTTTGAGAAATCTTCCGTACCTATCTTACGTGCTATATCAATAATCTCTTGTTTATCGTAAGCTGCCAGAGGACGTAAAATTAACGTATCGGTTACCTTATTAATAACATTTAAATTCGTTAAAGTTTGACTTGATACCTGACCTAAACTTTCGCCAGTAACGAGTGCTTGAATTTTACCTTTTTCGGCAATTTTACTTGCAGCTCGCACCATCATTCGCTTAAGCACAACACCCATTTGGCTGTTCTCAACATTATCTAAGATCTCAGCAACAACCGGTTCAAAATCTACTGCAAAGAATTTTACTTTATGTGAAGCGCCAAATTTGTTCCACAAGTAATAGCTAATTTGCTTAACACCTACTTCATGGGCAGAGCCGCCTAGATTAAAGAAACAGTAATGAGTACGTGCGCCTTTTTTAATCATTTGATAGCTTGAAACACCTGAGTCAAAACCACCAGACATCAAAGATAAGACATCTTCTTGAGTAGCAATGGGGAAGCCACCTAAACCGATATGACGTTCAGTGACAATGAATAAATCTTTGTTTTTAATTTCAAGATGAATAGTAACATCGGGGTTTTTCAGCTTAACTTTGGCACTTTCTACTCCTTGATTTAAGCCTCCACCAACATATTGCTCAACTTTAAGAGAATTAAAATCATGGTTTCCGGTACGTTTGGCTCTTACGCAGAAAGTTTTATTTTCAATACTTTTAGCATGGACTGCTAAGGTTTTCTCATAGATATCGTGCACATCAACAAAATCTGTTTGTAACACTTCTAAAAACATAGGAATTCCGGGAATGCATTTTAATGCTTCAACTAATCGTTCACGGTTTTCAGGGGAGTTGTCTTTGGTATTAACTTCAATATTATCCCAGTTCATACGTGTTGTGACTTTCTCATCAACACGACGCAAAACATTTTTAATGCTCGACTCTAAGATCTTAGTAAAACGTTTACGGACTGGGCGAGATTTAATAGTAATCTCAGACTGAAGCTTTACGATAAATTTCATCGACAATAACCTAAAAAAGACAAAAAAATAGTGGCGCGCATTGTACACTATTTTGGTGTCTTTTTAAGCTTTAAACGACAAGAGAATCAAATTACCGATAAAGGCAGTAATTTCTATTCTTTGGTTACGCCAATTCGCTCAGTTTCTTTCGCCTTACCCTGGTTAATAGCTATCTCTACTCGGCGATTACGACGACGGTTAAGTGCATTAGTGTTAGGCACTAACGGACGAGTATCGGCATGACCTGCAACCACTAAACGTGTAGGGTCAAAATTAGGTACTTTGATCAACTCGTGAGCAATGGCTACCGCACGTTTACTAGAAAGTTCCCAATTAGAGCTAAATAATTCAGAATCAACACCTTGATTATCGGTATTACCTGACACCATAATTTCACCAGGGACAGTATTTAATAACTCACCTATTTCTCGCATTATCGGTCTAAACTTAGGCTGTAAAAATGCCGAGCCTGAAGGGAATGAGCCATTTTCTCTGATACGAATAATCACTTGTTGGCCAAGTGACTCCATTTCAATAGCGCCATCTTGAATTTGTTGCTCGAGTTGCTCTGCAATTTTCTTCACTAATTCATTAACTTGCTCTTGAGCTGCATCTTCTAGATCTTGTTTAGCTTGTTCAAGTGCTTGTTGAGACAATGCATCTTCTGTATTTTGTGATTGACCACCACGTTCTGTACCCCGTTGCTCTTGACGACCACCAGCAGAGGTTTCGTCCCCGGCTTGGAACTCAAGCATTTGTTGAGTCATCTCCATGGTTTGCTGCTGAATAACTTCAATGGGCGTTGGCTCAGGCTTACCAGGGCGGAATTCTTGCGCAATAATACTAGTGCCTTTAGGGATATCTTTTACTTCGATTTTGTTTTGTACACCAAAAGCAAACTTCATAGAGCCAGCTATTTGCTTGAATTTCAACACATCCATTTCAGAGAAGGATAATAGTAAGACGAAGAAACACATTAACAATGACATCAAGTCAGCAAAGGTTCCCATCCATGCAGGCAACCCGGGAGGTGGGCATTTACATTCTTTTTCTTCAGCCATAAACTACTCCCGCTACTCTTCTGTTGTATCGACTTGTCTTTTACCTTCAGCTAAGTAGTTTCTTAATAAGCCTTCGATAACACGCGGGTTTTGACCATCTTGAATGCCAAGAACAGCATCAAGTACCAATTCTTGGTTCATTTTTTCTTCTGCCAAACGTAGCTTTAATTTGTTAGCAATTGGAATAGCAATGACGTTAGCAAGGAAAGCACCATAAAGTGTAGTTAATAAAGCAACGGCCATGGCAGGACCGATAGATTTAGGATCATCCATATTAGATAGCATGGCAACCAGACCTATTAATGTACCAATCATGCCCATAGCTGGCGCAACATCAGCAAGTGCCATCATCATGTTAGAGCCACTTTCATGTCGCTCTGTGGTTAGGTTAATATCTTTTTGCAACGTAGCACGCACCACATCCGCATCATGACCGTCGACAAGCATATCCACACCCTTTTGCATGAAAGGGTTGGTAATTTCAGCTTCTTCTAATGCTAAAAATCCGCCTTTACGTGCTGCATCTGCCATGTCTACTGCTTTTTCAATTAACTCTTCCGGCTTTTCAATCTTAAACATAAAGGCTTTAGCAATAATTTTACCTATGCCGAAGAACTGACCTAAATTATAATTTGATAAAACGATAAAGATTGAGCCACAAAAAACAATTAAAACCGACTGGGTATCAGCAAACATCATAATATCGCCAGACAGCACCATCGCCATAGCCAATAAGCCGATTGCGCCCAAAATACCAATTAACGTAGCTAAATCCACAGAATTCTCCTAAATAACCAACAGTTTGCGCTTCAAGACAGTACTTCAGTAAAGAATAGTACATTATGTGAAATCTATTCAGGAAAAGCTATTGAATAGTTCACGAAAAAAAATTGCGCATATAAGAATATTATCGCCCATAGTGTCAATAACTTAACACTAATGATAAAATATTTTTTAATAATAGTTGAAGTAGGTCAATTGACCCGCGTGGCAAGCTAGGGTAAGTTTGCCGCAACTCATCAATAGCGACACCTATAGAGCAAGAATAATGGCCAAAAAGAAACTGGAAAACCTCTCTTTCGAAGAATCATTAAGTGAACTTGATACAATAGTACAAAGCCTTGAGCAAGGTGACTTAAATCTAGAAGAATCAATGGCCCTTTTTGAACGTGGTCTAAAGCTCAGTCAGTTAAGTCAAACCAAATTGCAAAGTGCCGAACAAAAAGTGCAAATACTGCTCGATAAAAACGGCAGCGCCGAACTGTCAGACTTTGACGGTGCTCAAGGCGAAAATTAATGGCAACCTTGACTTCATATGCTGATTATCAGCAACGCATTAATGATTTTTTAACCGCTAAATTAGACCAGCTAGCTATCAACGATCCAACGCTGCTTGATGCAATGCGCTATGGATTATTAATTGGTGGCAAACGAATGCGCCCGTATTTGTCGTATATCACGGGTGAAGCACTTTCTGCAGCTATGCATGATATTGATGCGGTTGCAGGAGCCTTAGAGTGCATTCATGCTTATTCTTTATTGCATGATGATTTACCTGCCATGGATGATGATGATCTAAGACGCGGTAAACCTACTTGTCACAAAGCTTTTGATGAAGCTACCGCCATTTTAGCTGGTGATGCCCTACAAACTTTAGCCTTTGATATATTGGCAAATCATGACTTTAGCTCAACAAAAGATAAGTCTGCATTTGCAATACAGGTAAAACTCGTTCAACAGTTAGTTAAAGCATCAGGTTATCAAGGCATGTGTGGTGGGCAAGCATTAGATTTAGCCGCAACAGGTAAAGTTATTTCGCTTGAAGAATTAGAAACGCTACATTCATTAAAAACGGGTGCCTTATTAGAAGCCTCAGTCATGATGGCGGCAGAATGCAGTACAGTTGCTACTTCACGAGATAAAGTACAACTCGCACACTACGCAAAGTTAGTTGGTCTGGCATACCAAGTTCGCGATGACATTATTGATATTACTTCAACTGAAGAAGAGCTTGGAAAACCCGCGGGTTCTGACCTTGCCGCAGACAAAAGTACCTACCCTGCTTTGCTAGGTTTATCGGGCGCACAGGAAAAAGCTGACAACTTATATCAACAAGCGCTTCAAGCTTTAGCCACTTTGCCCTACAATACACAGAATTTATCCGATTTTGCGACTTTCATTATCAATCGCAAACATTAATATTTAGATTAAATAGAATAATATGACTATAAACCTGACTGAATATCCTTTACTGGCAAACATCAATACTCCTGATGAATTACGTAAATTAAATCAAACTCAATTAACACAAACCAGTGAAGAATTAAGACGTTACTTATTAAATTCAGTAAGTAAAAGCAGTGGACACTTTGCCTCAGGTTTAGGCACGATTGAATTAACGGTTGCCTTGCATTATGTCTATAACACACCATTTGATCATTTAATTTGGGATGTTGGTCATCAGGCCTATCCACACAAAATATTAACGGGTCGACGCGATCAACTTCATACCATTCGTCAAAAAGACGGTTTACACCCTTTCCCGTGGCGTGAAGAAAGTGAATACGACGTATTAAGTGTTGGCCATTCAAGTACTTCTATTTCTGCGGCATTAGGTATGGCTGTTGCTGCTGAAAAAGAAGCAAAAAATCGTAAAGTTGTTGCCGTTATTGGCGATGGCGCCATGACTGCAGGTATGGCATTTGAAGCATTAAATCACGCAGGTGATATTAATAAAGACATGTTAGTTATCTTAAACGATAACGAAATGTCAATTTCCGAAAATGTTGGCGCGTTAAACAATCACTTAGCTAAAATGCTATCAGGAAGCCTATATACAGGGCTTCGTGAAGGTAGTAAGCGCATACTTAAAAACATTCCACCAATTAAAGAATTAGCAAGCCGTGCTGAAGAACACTTAAAAGGTATGGTAGTACCTAGCACCTTTTTTGAAGAGTTAGGCTTTAACTATATCGGCCCTATTGATGGTCATGACGTTAACGGTTTGGTCGACACTATATCGAATATGCGTAACCTTAAAGGTCCGCAATTACTGCACATTGCGACGACAAAAGGTAAAGGTTACCAACAAGCAGAGCAAGACCCGATTAAGTATCATGCAGTACCTAAGTTTGATCACACAGAAACGACCTTGCCCAAAAGTGCACCTAGCTTACCAACTTATTCAGCAATATTTGGTGATTGGCTATGCAAAACAGCCGAACAAGACAGCAAACTCGCCGCTATTACCCCAGCAATGCGTGAAGGCTCGGGCATGGTAGAATTCAGTCAGCGTTTCCCCGAGCAATACTATGATGTTGCAATTGCAGAACAACACGCAGTAACGTTTGCAGCTGGATTAGCGATTGGCGACCGTAAACCTGTTGTCGCTATTTACTCTAGCTTCTTACAACGTGGTTATGATCAATTCATTCACGATGTCGCCATTCAAAATTTACCGGTATTATTTGCCATTGATCGCGCTGGTATTGTTGGTGCCGACGGACCAACACATCAAGGTTCATTTGATTTGAGCTTTATGCGTTGTATTCCTAATATGACAATCATGGCACCGTCTGATGAACGCGAGTGTCAACTGATGCTCAATACTGGTTATCAGTTAAATGCACCCGCTGCAGTTCGTTATCCTCGAGGAAGCGGCAATGGTGCAACATTACCCGCAATAACGGAAACGATTGAGCTTGGTAAAGCCAAACTCATTAGAACAATGACTGGCGTTAGTTCAGAAAATAAAATAGCCATTCTCAACTTTGGTACAACCTTAGCTGAAGCTAAATTAGCCGCTGAAGAACTCAATGCAACATTAGTTGATATGCGTTTTGTGAAACCATTAGATCAATCATTTATCAGCAAACTATGCGCTGAACATGACTGTATCGTTACGGTTGAAGACAATGCTATTGCTGGCGGCGCAGGCTCAGGCGTTAATGAATATATTTTAAGCCAAGGCATTATGAAGAAAATTCTTAACATTGGCTTACCAGATAACTTTATTAAGCACGGTACACAAGCTGAAATCCACCAAGAACTTGGTTTAGATAGCCAAGGTATTATCGATAAAATAAAACAGTTTATTGCTTAAAGTAAAATTCTCTGCATCTCAGCTAGCAATTATATTTGTATAAAAAAAAGCGATTTGAATGACTTCAAATCGCTTTTTTTATGTCTAGGATGTACGGTATGTCACAATCACATAGTCGTTGATAGCCATCTTTGGCTTCTCGACATTAAGACTTCCATATCTGTCGATGTGAAAAAATGACTATACTTAAAGCATCAATAAATGATTATTCAGCGATATATTCCACAACTTCCAAACCAAAACCTGACAACGAGTGATATTTAGTTTGTGAGCTTAATAGACGCATTTTACTAACACCAAGGTTCGACAGTATTTGCGAGCCGACACCAACATTACGTGAACCAACGTGGCGCTTCACTTCGTTAACCACTTCACCGGCATCCGTTTTTGCATATCTTTCTACCTGAGCAATAAGTTCAGCAGTTGTTTCATGCTTACCTAATAACACTAATACGCCGCCTTCTTTACCGATTTTTTCCAAGGCATTCGCCATTGGCCATTTAGCGACACTTTCACGTTGGCTAAATAATAAGTCTCTGAAAGTATTTTCTAGATGTACACGCACTAATGTTGGCTCGTCAGCATTAATTTCGCCTTTGGTTAAAGCAAAGTGTGCTTGGCCATCAATGGTGTCTTTAAATACGGTTAAATCAAATTCACCAAATGCTGTCGGTAGCTTACATTGTGAAACACGTTCAATGGTGGTTTCATTAGCATTACGGTATTCAATTAAGTCAGCAATAGTGCCCATTTTCAAACCATGCTTTTCGGCAATAATTTCTAAATCAGGGCGACGCGCCATGGTGCCATCTTCATTTAAAATTTCTACGATAACTGCCGCTGGTTCAAGACCTGCTAAACGCGCTAAATCAGTACCCGCTTCAGTATGTCCTGCGCGGTTTAATACCCCGCCATCTTTAGCAATTAACGGGAAAATATGACCAGGTTGTACAATACTTAAATGATTTGCGTCTTTAGCTACTGCGGCTAAAACCGTTGTTGCACGATCACCCGCTGAAATACCGGTAGTTACACCATGTGCCGCTTCAATTGACACGGTGAAGTTAGTACTAAATTGCGCATCATTTTTTTCTACCATCAAAGGTAGTTTAAGCTCTTGACACTTTTCTACCGTCATCGGCATACAAATCAAACCACGACCATGTGTTGCCATAAAGTTGATCGCCTCTGGCGTCACTTTTTCAGCGGCCATAATGAAGTCACCTTCATTTTCGCGATCTTCATCATCCATTAAGATGACCATTTTACCTTGAGCTATATCGTCGATAATCTCTTGTGGCGTGTGTAAATTCATGACAACCTCTTTATTTAATAAAACCACTGCGCGCTAATAGCGCATGCGTAACACCTGACGGCTCTTGTACATTAGCCGTGTGCTTGGTAAGTAATCTTTCTATGTAGCGAGCAATTAAATCAACTTCTAAGTTAACTTTAGTACCCACTTGGTATTTACTGATAATTGTTTGCTGTGTGGTATGCGGAACAATCGTCAAACGAAACTGCTCAGCCGTTAAACTGTTAACAGTCAAACTAGTGCCATCTATGGTAATTGAACCTTTTTCCGCAATATACGCGGCTAATTCTGCCGGCATGGTTAGCCAATAATCAATGCTATTACCTTTATGCTCAATGCGAGTTATTTCACTCACCGCATCAACATGGCCAGAGACCATATGGCCACCAAAGCGAGTAGTTGGCAACATGGCTTTTTCAAGATTTACACTATCACCTGTTTGATAATGTGCTAAACCGGTACGCGTTAACGTTTCACTGGAAACATCGGCACTAAAGCTTGAATTATCAACAGCAACAACGGTCAAGCAAATACCGTTAGTGGCAATTGAATCGCCCAATTTAACATCTGACAAATCTAATACGCCAGTATCAATAATGACACGAGCACCGTCACCTGACGTGTTAATCGCTCTTAAAGCACCTACGGCTTCTATAATTCCTGTAAACATGATCTGTCTCGTTAACTTATGCTGTCAATAACACTTTAAAATTACGTGCATTACTTAGTACTACGGATACTTAACGACAAAACTTAGCCGTTAATCTAATGTCTTTTCCGACTAATCTTACGTCGGTAATATCTAATGCTTTAGCGTCTGCTAGCTTCACAACTGAGGGCATGTTGGCTAAGCCTTTGCCATCATTGCCCATCAACTTAGCTGCTTGATATAACACTAATTCATCAACTAAACCTTGTTCAATGAAAGCTCCGCTAAGTTGAGCACCTGATTCAATCAACACATCATTTAATCCTTGTTTAGCAAGATAGGTTAATAACCCGGTTAAATCGATATGGTCGCTGTCAGTCGCTTTTTGAATTTGAACTTGTTCTACAAAGTGAGGCCAAACTTGGCTATTTTCAATGGTGTGTCGAATTATTAATATTTTACTTGGCTGCTGGAATACCGTTAGTTCAGGCGTTAAGCGATTTTTACCATCAATGATGATACGGACAGGTTGCCTAACATCCGCTTCTGCATAGTTATTTTTTAATTCGCCTAGCGAATCCCAGCGTACATTCATTTTTGCATCATCAAAAATAACCGAATCTGCACCGCAAATTACCCCACAACTTTGTGCTCGTAATCGTTGCACGTCAGTACGCGCTTCACTGCCGGTTATCCATTGGCTTTCGCCACTAGCCATTGCGGTTTTTCCGTCTAAACTTGCGGCAAGTTTACAGCGCACATAAGGCTTTTTAGTGGTCATTAAATGAATAAAACCCGAGTTCAATGCGCTAGCATCTTGCTCCAACAAACCAAATTGCGTGGTGATACCTGCGGCCTCTAACATTGCTAAACCACGACCAGAAACTCTTGGATCAGGGTCAACCATCGCGGCAATAACATGACTAACTTTTGCCTTAATCAATGCTTCGGCGCAAGGTGGAGTTAAGCCGTAATGACTACAAGGCTCTAGTGTGACGTAAGCGGTAGCGCCTTTTGCTGCAACGCCAGCTTGCTTAAGTGCATGAACTTCAGCGTGCCCTTGCCCGGCTTTTTTATGAAAACCTTCACCAATGATTTCCCCATTTTTCACTAATACACAGCCAACTCTAGGATTAGGCGAGGTGGTGAAATGCCCACGCTTTGCCAAACTAATCGCACGTTGCATAAAATGGTGGTCTGGTAGTGAAAAACTTGTCATGGTTGTACTCAAAAGTTAAATTGTAATAACAGCTAGTTACTCATCATCGCCTAAACGGGCAATTTCCTCGCCGAACTCTCTAATATCTTCAAACGAGCGATATACAGAAGCAAAGCGGATATAAGCAACTTTATCTAAGCTCTTTAGCTGTTCCATGATAATTGTACCTAATAGTTCACTAGATACTTCGCGCTCGCCAGTTGCCCGCAACTTAGATTTAAGTTTATTTATCGACAACTCCATTTCTTCAGTGCTAACAGGGCGCTTTTCCAGTGCTCGGACTAACCCGTTACGCATTTTATCTTCATTAAATGGTTCTCGAGAGCCGTCACGTTTAATAATTCTTGGCATAACAAGTTCAGCACTTTCGAAGGTTGTATAGCGTTCATGACATGCTAAACATTCACGGCGGCGACGCACCTGATGTCCGTCTGACACTAAACGAGAGTCGATAACTTTAGTATCGGTGGCTGAGCAAAAAGGACAATACATTGATAATTTCCGTCGTTAGCAAGTCATAAACAATCTAATTAAAGGGGCATTTTAATTGAAAACAGTTCATTAAGCTAAAATTCTTAGCAGTAATATGAAATTATCTTAGGTATATAAAAAATGGCCACAAAAGTGGCCATTTTCAATAGTTTTTTTTAATGCAACAAAGCAGTATTGGCTTTGTTCATCAATAAGTAGAATTACTTATAAACAGGGAAACGTGTACATAGCTCTTTAATGCCAGCTTGTACTTCTGTCTCTTATACACATCTCCGAGCCCACGAGACCGTACTAGATCTC
>OLII01000146.1_pt1 | contig 26894 bp, 14 predicted proteins | sample 1609481 | NCBI WGS metagenome assembly OLII01 (sample SAMN05416859, study PRJEB24817) | seawater metagenome | isolation source: Sea water | place: Canada:Atlantic | collected 2013-11 | reverse complement strand
CCACCATTGACGGTGACACTATTTATATCCAATGCATCACCGTCAATGTCTGCAGAGCCTGTTAAGAGTTGGGCCTTTGTGATGATAATATCTGTGTCTTCTAACGTGCTGTTTGTTGTGGCGACAACCGTTGGTAGATCGTTAACATTGGCAACACTCAAGGTTGTGGTTGCTGGCGCAGAGTCAACATGGCCATCATTGACGGTATAACTAAGGTGTACATCACCATTGAAATTGGCGACTGGTTTAAATGTTAGGTTAGCAATGTCGGCATTGTCTATTTCTTGGTTTGCGCTAACGGCGACACCATTGAGCAGAAGCTCGCCCTGTGTGGCATCAGGCAGGCTGGTAAAGGTGATATGATCTAAGCTGTCGCCACTGTCGGTATCGGTAAATCCAAAATTGGCAGCTGTAAAGGTGTAGTCACTGTCTTCGGTCGCATTTAAAGTTTGCACCGTGACGGTGGGCTGATCGTTTGATCCTGTCACGCCAATGCTGATGCTATGGACTGTGCCATCTACCGATTGTATTTGTAGGGTATCCGTGACTTTTTGCCCATCAGCTAATGCCTGAACGTTATCGCCTGAGGTGCCCGATGTACTTAAGCTGTAACGCCATGCCCCTTGCGCATCAATGGTTAAACTACCGTAAGTACCGGTTATGGTAGTTGCTGTAAATTGTGATTGATTATCATCGGTATCCGTAACAGCTAGGGTCCCAGAAGCGTGCGCTGGGCTGTCTTCAATCACACTACCTGTGGCTTGGCCAGTAATGACCGCGGCGTCATTCGTGCCAGTAACAGTTACCGTGGCTGTTTGTTGCACCGTGCCACCATGGGTGTCACTGATGTTATAACTAACGGTAATGGTTTGTGTATCACCAGCGCCAAGGTGCTGAAATGCAGAGGCATTAGCATTGACGACTAATGTGTGACCATCTTTACCCATCGTTAGATAAGAAGGAATAGCAGACGTTTTGGTAGTTGAACCTAGTTGATACTCAAGATGACCAATGCTTAGTGAATCTCCGGTATCACCATCCGAAGCACCCGCTAATAGGTCAATCGCCCCCATACCTGAGTCTTCTGCTTTACTTCCAGTTACCGCATTTGCAACCTCTGGAGGGGCATTTACAAATAATGTTACCGCCTTAGTTGTTGATTCTGATTCACCACCCGCTGAAGCGGTTGCGGTGACATTAAAATGTAAACCGCCATGAAAATTTGCATCGTGCAGATTGAGCTCAAGCCCTTTAAGATCCGACTGATGTAATACCCACATTTTGGCGATTGCGTCATGAGTGCCGTGGTTTAATGTAGCAGCATCCGGTAAGCCACTAATTTTTATTAATAAGTCTTCATTGTCGCCACCAGTATCTGTGGCAGCGACATCAAGACTTAATGCCATTGAACTACCTTGCTGCGCATCGGGGGCGGTGGCATTTAAAATAGGTTGGTCAACTGAACCCTGAATCGTAATAGTCACATTGGTGCTAACAGAGGTGCCGTCAGTAGAGGTTGAGGTAACAGGGATAACTTCGGTTAATGTTTGATGAACGCCAAGGTGGTTAACATCCTGATTGTTGTTATCTAGGGTGTAATGATATTGTCCGTTCGCATCAATCGAGAAATGACCATATTTGGTAGCATGATTGGCTTGCGCGGTAATTGTTGCTGTATCACCGTGATCCACGTCTGATGTACGTAATTCACCATCAATGGTGGTTTGCGCTGAATCTTCTTTGAGTTCCGCATTGAGCCCCGCGGGAGTAATATTTTGAACGGAATGACCAGTGACTTCAAAAATCGTTTCTGCCGAATGTTGTCCGGCACTATTTTCAATGTGTAGGTTATGCTGTCCGTCACTTAAGTGAGTTGCCGCCACTTCCCAATGGCCATTGCTATCAGCAACTACACTGGCAATTTGCGTTGAACCATCCATAACATTAATGGTTTCACCAGCTGATGCACTGCCACTAAATTTAGCACCACCTACTTGAAGTTCTTGGTATGAGTGATAATACAAATAGTCGACTTCACTGCCACTACCACTGCACACGCGGTTAATAATACCAATCGTTTGATGCCCGGCACTGTCTTCAAAAACCGCAATCCCACCTGTCCATGCATTGCCATGACCACTTGCACCACCAGACCCAGTATTGACGGTATCGGGGATGCCATTATTTTGCCACCAATCATGACTATCGACACGATTAAAACCACCTGCTCCACTATGACTCGTAGATGTAGTTGCTGGGTGGGTTATCCAATTATGATCTGAACCCGGCTTATAAAGACCAACTAATTTAACGCCCGAGCCCACTCCAACTTGATCCGCTCCCCAGCGTTGTGCATTTTCAGCATTGGTTGTAGCAACATCAATATTTGCTCCAGTCGGGTTATCTATAATCGCCACATCTTGCAGTTTAAGGGTACTTGAAGCGCCAGCAGGAGCAGCATGAGCCGATTCAATAACTGGCTTATCATTTGTACCTTTTATGGTGATATCAACAGTTTGTTTACTACCATCGCTGGCGGTAAATGTATGGTGATCCACCACTGCCGCTTCATCAGGGTCTAACTGCTGTACTTTGCTTTGATCAAGGGTATAAGTCCATTGGCCACTCTTCATTGTGATATGGCCATAGGTCGTCGCTATTGAAGCAATATCTGGAAAATCTGGGTTATCGGCCTTATCGACATCGCTGATAGATAACGTGCCAGTTGCTGTTACGCTATCGCCAATATCACCCTCTATAATATTGCTAGACTTGTCTCCTGATATGACGGATGCGTCATTCACTGCACTAAGTGATGTTAATGCGCCAGTATGAGTGACGCCACCATGAGCATCTTTTACATCATAGGTAAAATGGACTTGACCGTTATAGTCTTTTGCCGGAGTGAAAGTAAAAGTACCGTCTTTGTTATCAACCACAGAGCCGTGGTCGACTAACAGATTAGCAATGGAAAGCTTACCTGCGTCATTGGCATCCACATCAACAGTATTGGCAAGTAAATCGGCTTTGGTGAAAGTAAGCGTTGTATCTTCTATACCCGTGGCAAGTGTCACTTCAGAACTGATATAAGGTCTATCGTTATCACCATGAATGGTAATAACTATGTCGTGACTTGTGCCATCTTTAGATTGGATGGTTATGGTATCAGTTAAAGTTTGTCCTTCCCCGAGCTGATCAATCGTAGAGCCGATAGTGGTTTTAGTATTACCGACCCAATCCACGCTACCAACTGTCACGTCATAATGCCAAGTGCCATTACTGTTTAATAATAAGTGTCCGTATTGTCCATGATAGGAATTATTCCAAGCACCGCCTTTAGGATCAAACTGAGATTCACCAGTATCTGGATCAACAATATCTAATTTTCCGTCAGCCGTTAAGGCATCCTGCCCAAGTTTAGCCATACCAGCTTGTGCATAATCTGGCGACATATCACCAAAACTGCCATGGCCTTCATCGACATCGCCTGTAGATACTCCAGTAATAATGGCTTTATCGTCGGTTCCATTAATAGTGACATTAATCTTTTGCTCAGTCCCATCCACTGAACGAACTAATACTGTATCAGTAATAGATTCACCGGCTTTTAATGCCTGGATTGCAGCTTGAGAATTATCGGCAGTGTAAGTCCAGTGGCCAAGTTGGTTAACAGAAAGGCTTCCGAACTGACCTTGTAAAACACCCGCTTGGAATTGGTTTTCACCATTATCTAAATCGGTGACAGTGAGTACACCATCAGCATGTAGTTGCCCTTGATGAACGCCTTTATCTTCCGTTACTTGTGCCGTACTCGTTCCACCAATGACCGCCATATCGTCAGTGCCGTTTATGGTTACGGTAATTTTTTGCTCGGTGCCGTCAACACTGTGAACGACTAGCGTATCGGTAAGTGATTGGCCTGTTCTCAGGCCTTGAATGGCCTGTTGGGAATTGTCAGCAGTATAAGTCCAGTGGCCTAGATTATTGATCGACAGTGTGCCGAATTGGCCTTGTAAAATGTTCGCTTGGAATTGGTTTTGACCATTATCAACATCAGTAATAGTAAGCAGGCCATCAACATGGAGTTGCCCTTGATGAAGGTCTTTATCTTCGGTCAGATTGGCTGTAGCTATGCCGCCAATAACCGCCTTATCGTCAGTGCCATTAATGGACACCGTGATTTTTTGCTCTGTGCCATCGACGCTGTGAACTACTAGTGTATCGGTAAGTGATTCGCCTGTTTTCAAGCCTTGAATCACGTGTTGGGAATTGTCAGCCGTGTAGGTCCAATGACCTAGTTCATTTAAAGAAAGTGTACCAAATTGACCTTGCTGTACTGTGGCTTGGAATTGGTTTTGCCCATTATCTACATCGGTAACAGTGAGTGCGCCATCTACATGAAGCTTCCCTTGATGAACATCTTTGTCTTCAGTAATGCTCGCAGTACTAGTCCCAGCAATAACCGCTTTATCGTCGGTACCATTAATGGATACAGTGATTTTTTGCTCTGTGCCATCGACGCTGTGAACGACTAGCGTATCAGTAAGTGATTCGCCTGTTTTCAGTCCTTGAATAGCCTGTTGTGAATTATCAGCTGTATAAGTCCAGTGGCCTAAGTTGTTAATGGATAAGGTGCCAAACTGACCTTGTAGCCTATCAGCACTGAATTGCGCTTGGCCATTATCCAAATCGGTAACCGTGAATACACCATCTGCATGTAGTTGCCCTTGATGAACGTCTTTCTCTTCCGTGAGTGTGGCCGTAGCAGTGCCACCAATCACCGCTTTATCATCGGTACCATTAATGGTCACAGAGATTTTTTGTTCAGTGCCATCCACTGAATGGACTAATACTGTATCAGTAACAGATTCACCGGTTTTCAGACCTTGTATCACTGTTTGAGAATTATCAACAGTGTAAGTCCAATGGCCTAAATCATTAATAGAAAGGCTTCCAAACTGACCTTGTAAAACTTCCGCTTGGAATTGATTTTCACCTGAATCAACATCAGTAATAGTTAGCAGACCATTTACATGCAGCTCCCCCTGTTCGACATCTTTGTCTTCAGTCAAACGCGCAGTTGAGTTACCTAAAATAATGCCTTCATTATTAGTTCCTTCAATGATTGTAGATAACTTAGCTGAAGCTACATTCCCTGCACTATCTTTGATTTCATAAATAGCAAAGTCTTCATGACTTTCACCGGAACTAAAACTATTAACTTTATTATTATCGAGCTCATATGTGTAAGTACCGTCTGGTTGAAAACGATAAACTCCATAACGACCTATAACTTCGGTTGTTGTTACAACCGTTTGGTCATTGTCATCGTTCGAAAGGACATTTCCTGTAGTTGATAAAGCTCCCTGGCCTTCTTTAGCTAAACTTTGATCATCTTTAGCAAAAATTGATGAATCGACAAGATAATGCTGTGTTGCTGAGGCAAGAATCTGCTTACCATCTGAATTTTCCACGGTCAATTCTGCAATAACCTTATCAACATTAACTAAAGCAGTTCCCGGTACCTCAATGCTAAATTTTCCATCTATAACTATACCCGTAAAATTTTGACTACCAATAGTTAACTCAACCATACAGTTTTCTTTTACGTCACTTGTTACCGCCCCAGTAATTTTTACTAATGCTAAAGACTCCTGAGCATTAAGTGTATTATCAAGCGTAACTTCATTAAGTGAAATTGTTGACGTATTTAATGCGTGTTGTGTTGGGTCCGGTTTAAATTGATCAGTGCCCTCGGTTGTTAATACTGTATTTATGGTGGGTGACTGATTATTGGGATCTATTGTTGGCGTAATCGAATGAATAGTTGCTGGATGATCAGTTTTTGTAATCAAACCTGCCTGTTGATTATTGGTAAAGTCAATCGTTTTTCCTGCAGATGTAGTGACTGCCCCCCCTTTTCCTACTCGAGTTGCCTGCGAAGGTTTAATAGTCTCTTCCGGATTTTCTGCTTGCTCTTTTAACTCAGTTTCATCCGTAATTGACCCAGTACTTTCTTCTAAATCTGAGTTACTTTTTTGGCTGTCTTTTTTATTTTCAGGGTTACTATTAGCTAATAAATCAACACCTTCTTTCACTTGTTCATCAAGTGTAGTACCAATATCTTGGTTTTTATCGCTTTCAGCAATATGTGTTGTTGACTTATCTGCAACTAAATCAGCATTGAGTTCAATATCACCTAAAGAAACACTTTTAAATTCTTTCGCTTTTAGGCGCTCTACATCTTTATCCGTTTTAACTACTTTCTTTTGAGTTTTATTTAACTCATCCGTTTTTGCTGATGCTTTATCACTGACTTTAGTCTTTGGGTTGGTTTTATCTTTATCATTTTTCATTTCAAAGCCTCTACCTTTCACCAAAAGCACTTGTTACATTGGTAAATACTGGTTTCCATAAATATTGAAAAATTGTTTTATCGCCCGTTACAATGTCAGCTTCACCAGTCATTCCTGGAATAAGTGCCAAGTTACCTGGCTTATTACCAAAATAGGGTTTATCAATGGCGATTTGAACCTTATAAAAAACACCCCCTCTCTCATCAGTATCGGTACTGGGGGATATTTTTTTAACAATGCCATCTAAAGCGCCGTAACGGCTATAATCAAAGGCATCAACTTTAACTCTAGCTGATTGTCCTACAGAAACAAAACCAATATCTCTAGGTGATAACCTGGCTTCAAGCAAAGCTTTATCCGTCACAGGTACTATCACTGCTACCGTACCTCCTGGTGCAATCACGCTACCAACACTGCTACTTGGTATAGATTGAATAATACCGCTAACAGGGGCAACTACCGTACTTTGAGAAACATCTGAATCTGAAGACCTTTGTCTTGCTTCAATAGCAAGAATTTCACCTTGAGTTTCTGTTAAAGTTTCACCAACCAACTTGAAAAGAGATGCCTTCTTACTAATAAGTTGATCATCTAAGTTTGCTATATTTTTAGCAAGCACTAGTTTCTTTCCTTCTAAAACACTCAGTTCTCGTTGATAGGAATCTAGTTTTTGTTGCGCTTCTAATAATTTTAATTGTGATACACCACCTGTTTTCGCTAATGTAGACATCATTGTGAAGGTTTTTTCAGAAGCAGTAATCTGATCTTTAAGTGCCGGAATTTCTCTTTCTAGGGCATTGTATTCTGTTTGAGTTTTCGCTATATCAGACTTCGAAAGGGACTCAATAGCTGACAACTCACTGTTCATAGCTGACAAAGCTTGACGCTGCTGAAGCACTAACCGCGGGTATGTTTCGTTATATTCATTAAAGTTGGCTTCACGCCCCTCTTGAAAGGATGATAATCTTTCTTTTTTCATCATTAAATTAGCATATTTACTCGCTAATTCCTCTTTCGTAGATTGGCTATTGATTGCAATAAAGCTAACCAATGAATCACCTTTATTCACCACATCCCCTTCTTCAACTGTGATTGAATTAATTGTGCCACCTAACTGACTTTGAATAACTTGTAGATGGCCAAGTGGTACAACCTGCCCTCGTGCTTTGGCAATTTCCTCTACTTTTGAGAAAATAGACCAGACGAGTAAACAAAATATCGAACCGATAATGATATAGCTAATATTTTTGATCGTTTTACGTTCAATAGGAGCTTCTATAGCATCAGAAAACTCATGTGCTTCCCATTCTCTATTAGCAAGTTGGCGATTACTCATTATCCGTTGACTCCATATCTTGTGAATTTTTATCAGGAACTGGCCCTGCATAAACAACTGTACCTTTATCTAAAACAATCACTTTATCAGCCAATTTGATTAACTCTGGATCATGACTGGTAAAGATAATGGTCGCTTTTCCTTTGCGACTTAACACCGTTTTACTAAATGCGTCTATCGCATATGGGTTTCTGTTTGCTAATGGTTCATCTAAGACAATCAGACTAGATTTTTTAAGCAAGGCTCTCGCTAAATTGATGTAGCTGCCCTCTACTGCTGAAAGCATGTTGGACGCATTATTTTCTAACTGAATGTTTAGGTTTGAATCGAGTGAGGTAAACAAGGATTCCCCACCTGCGCATTTCAATGCTGCTATTAATTCTTCATCAGTAGCATCAGGCTTAGCAATACGTAAGTTATCGGCTAATGTGCCAGGAAATAAGTCTGGCTCTGCTGGACTGAACCCTACGTAACTTCGGTAAGACTCAGGGTCATATTGTTTCAAATTCTTGTTGTTTACTGTGATATATCCAGCTTGTGGTTCGACAACACCAAGTATAGACAACAACAAAGAACTTTTTCCGCAAGCATTAGGTCCAATAACAGCAACGCAATCACCAGATTCAATATCGGCAGAAACACCGGATAACACAGCTTCTTGGCTAGCGGTATATCTTAAGGTTATTTGATTAATTGTAATCTTTGGCGCAATATTTCGTTCAGGCTGCTCTAACCGATATTCATTTTGTTCCGGAGTTGCCTGCATAAATCGATCAAACTGAGCAATAGCACCATTCATCATTGTCAATTTTTGCCCGGATGAAAACGCTAATTGCGCAGGCCCCGTTATGCGCCAAATCAACATGACACACGCGATTAATGCCCCAGAAGTAATGCTCTGATTTAAGACCAAGAAAATTCCAGTAAAAACCGTCGCTAATGCTGTAAACATACTTAATGCGTGTGCGGTAGCGGTTTTTAACCCATTACGTTTGGCAAATAAAAAGTTTTGTCGGCAAGACTCTCTGCATTGCCTAAAGAATTCAGCTCTTCGAGTATCTGTTTGTCCACTGGCTTTAAGCTGCAGTACATTTTTTGACAGCTCGTTAATTGACTGTTGATACTCACTGTTTATGGTTGGCACTACTCGCGCTGTATATTTATTTAAAAGTTTCATCACCCCAAAATATATAAACAGCATAATAATAGGGACTAAAACTAACCAGCCACTTAAAAAGGCAATCGTTGCAAAAGCAATGACAGTGAAAGGTAAATCAATTAACCCTGCCCCCCCAGGCCCTGAAATCATGCCCCTTACTTTTTCAGCATTTTTCATTCTAGCAATATGATTTGACAGACCAACCCTCGACAAAACCATTAATGGCATTCTTAGAAGTTTACTGTAAGTTACATCAGATAAATCCCTTGCAAATCTGTTACTTGCACTAGAAACAACTTTGGCCCTAATGAGTCTACTACCTACCAATATTGTTAATGCTATAAAAGCACCTAAAGCAATTGTTGGTAAAACCTCTGGGGCTTGTCCACCGATGACTCGGTCATAAACAGACATAGTAAATAAAGGAACCGCAAGCCCTGTTAAACTTGATAATAAACTTAACCAAAAAACCGGTTTATACCATTTTTTTTGTTGAGAGAAGTATTGTGAGAACGTTTTGCTTTTGACGCTTTTAGCAGGCAGATTCTCTATAATAATCATTTTTGATTGCTCAAAACCTTGCCTAAAAGAAATATTCTTCCATTGCCCCTCAGACTCAAACCTTTGAAATTTATTATCTTTACGCCTAGAGACAAATGCGGGTTCTTCATGAGGAATAACCAAAAAAGGTAGTAACGTATGGTCAATATCTTTTTTATTCATCAAGACAACATGAAAGTTAATATTATACTTTCGTAAGACATCTAAAACATCAGTAGTACTTAAGTGGTCAAGTCGTGAGTCTTCAGAGATACTGTTGGCTTGTGAATACAAGCCTAATTGCTGTAACAGGGAAACTAAGGCAATATTTAGGTCATTGTATCTACTCATAATCAGACCCTCTTTGCTCTGACAATAATGTATTTTTACCATCCTCATTACTTAACGTGATTGTCTTATCACTAATTTTTGACAATTCTTCGAAGTAAGATACCGCGAGTATTGTCATTTCCCCTTTTAAAGAAGCTAGTAACTTTAGTAACCTTGCTTGTGAATCTGCATCAAGGGAGATCATGGGTTCATCAAGTAAAAGAATAGACGGGCTTTGCACAATAGCTCTTATAAAAGAAACTAACTTGATTGCTCCTTTGCCAATCACTTTATTATTATCTTCACTTACCCTAGTAGCATAACCTTCGGGTAGTTGTGAAATAGTATTTGTTAAACCTAATTCATTTGCATATTGCATTGCTAGACTTTCATATTGAGGTTGAAACATCGTCATGTTATCTAACAAACTACCCGCAAATAAAATTGGCCAAGGCGGCACGTACAAAACTGATTGTCGAAATTCATTTACCGAATGTTCAAAAATATCGATATCGCTAATTGTAATAGTGCCTTTATTGATTGGTTTAAAGAAACCTAAGGTTTGTAATACTGCGCTAGCATGCGTTAACGGATTAGATTGAATAGTGCATAGCTGTCCAGGCTGAACATCCAAAGATAAGCCAACTAAGTTAGCCCCAACATGTTGAAAATCAACATCTGTAAACTTTATAGGACCTAATGGTAGTTTTTCATGATAAGTTTTAACACTGGTAAAGGCCTCTTTAGGTAAAGATACTAAGCCATCAACATTTTCCATAGCAACTTTTGCTGTCGCTATTCGAGAACGTAGGCTCACGATAGCACTTAATGGTGCTACAGCCCTGCCGGCTAGAATTGAACAAGCAGCAAGTCCGCCAGTTGTTAAATCTCCATTTAATACAGAGTAACAACCCAATAAGACCAAAATTAACGTGGTAGCTTGTGAAGCCCCTTGAATTAATTCTTGCAGTTTTGCAGCAAGCCAATCCACCCTTTCTTGTTGAGCTAGTCGTTTGAAGTTTAATTCTCGGTATTCTCGAGATAACGGCTGTTCTAATGCTAATGCTTTTACAGTAGTTAACCCGGATAGCACATGTATTAATATTGACGTGCGCTGACTGTCTGTTGAAGAGAGCTCATCGGTAACCTTTGAAAGGTTTTTACTAATGGTAAGCACCATAACAATAACAACAAACCAAATAAAAATAGGGATAAATACTAAAGGTCCCCCAATATAAGCGACTAAGCCAAGAAAAATTAACACAAAAGGAAAATCCATCATGGCGACAGCAGCTTGGCCTGAATATAAATCGCGCATTGCTGTAATACCGGATAAGCTATTAAATAAACGACCACTGCCCATTCTATCTAAGGACTGATGATCAGCTTCCATGATGTGATTAACAACTTTTACTGTTGTTTGTAACTCAAAATTTGCAGCCGATGAAGCAAGCATCCAGCTTCTGGCATAGCGAAGGAATAACTCTAACAGTATTGCTATAGCTACCCCAATAACGAGCACAGTTGCGGTACCATAACTTTGATTCGGTAGAATTCGGTCATATATTTGCAGCATAGTGAAAGGTAATGCTAGCGAGAGTAAATTAACAAAAATTGAAGCAGAAAAAAGTTGAAAAAATGTACTTTTTTTACCTACCCCCCCTTGAAGTGAGCTCATCGAATAGATCCTTATTTTTGCAAAGCATTAAAGATAATATAGCGTAAACAATAATTTATGTAACCTAAATATTCCGACTTATAAACAATGATATATCTCTGCTTATTAACTTGCCTATTTGGTGATAATCCCAAACGACCAATAGACAGAAGTACAATGAACACAGGGTGCCAAGTCATTTTTTAATCAAAAAAAAACAACTTTCTTTTCAATAGAATTACGATTTTTAACAAACATTTGCTGTTATATTTAGTTATTATCATAAAATAACCTAGGTAGATTAAATTCAGAGGATGAAGATGACAACAGCTACACCAACCTTATTACAGCTTGGCTGGAAGCCTTTTTTTGGTCAACAATTATCCCTTGATGAGCTTGAAGCATTAAACGTTGGCCGAATAGTTGAGCATCACCGTAGCACGCTGTTAGCGCTCTCTGAACAAGGACAACACAGTCTGAATATACCTCCCGATACTGAAAAGGTCTGTGTCGGTGACTGGGTTTTATTCGATAATGACAACCGCCTAATTCGTACATTAGAACGTCAATCGCTATTTCAGCGCAAAGCACCAGGCTCGAAAGTAAGCAGCCAATTCATCGCTGCTAATGTCGATAGTTTAATTATTGTTTGTTCATTAAATAACGATTTTAACCTCAACCGAATTGAGCGCTATATTGCTATCGCTAAGGAAGCACAAGTTGAAGCCATTGTGGTGTTAACCAAAGCTGACTTATGTGAAGAAGCCGATGACAAGCGCCAACAAGTTCAGGCATTAGATCCATTAATGATGGTTCATGCGATTAACGCGCTATCTGCTGAAGAATTACTGCCACTTAATAGTTATTGCAAACAAGGAGCAACCATCGCCTTTCTTGGCTCTTCTGGTGTTGGCAAGTCTACTCTGGTCAATGGTTTATTAGGCTATCAAGCCTTGGAAACGGGTGAAATTAGAGAGGATGATAGCAAGGGGCGACATACCACCACCTATCGCGCACTAAAGGTATTACCACAAGGTGGTTTACTGATGGATACTCCAGGCATGCGTGAGCTGCAACTAGCTGAATGTGAACAAGGGGTGAGTGAAACTTTTCATGAAATAGTAGCGTTGGCCCAACAATGTAAGTTTAGCGATTGTAGCCATACTTCCGAGCCTAACTGTGCCGTGCAAGCCGCTATCGAATCGGGAGAGTTATCGCTTCGAAGACTTAATAGCTACCAAAAATTAATCAAGGAACAAGCCTTTAATAGTGCAACCTTATCTGAAAAAAGAGCCAGAGATAAAGCATTTGGTAAAATGGTAAATCGTGTTCAAAGTGAAGCTAGCTGTATTAAAAAAGGTTACTAACCGAAACAAAAATGGCCTCCGACATGAGGCCATTTTAAAAGGGTATCTGCCAAACTATTCTTTGTTCTCTATAACATCATCCGTGAAATCCGTATGCCAAAACTTATAGCCCTGCACTGTAGCCTGAGCAGCAGCTCCCCATAAGTTTGCCTGATATATTTTCACTCCTTCCATATCGGCTGATTGATTAGCAGATGCATTTCCACCTTCGCCATCATGCTCTGCACTGGCTTCAGCTCTAGCACCACCATCCCAACCAGATTCCTTAAAGCGCTTCAAAGCATCACTATTTAAAAAAACATAAACAAAGGCGACTTGTTTAAAACCGATACCTGCGCCAACACCGGCTGAAGCAAAGCGATAATAATCAATTTTACCACTATCATGCAGTGTGCAAACGCCGCCACCTGTCGAGGCGGCAAATAAATAGCTATCACTACCAGTACAGATGACATGCGCTTTATTAGCATTAACGACCGTTTTGGCACCCGGGTGATCCTCATAGATTTTAGTTAAGGCTGAAGCCGTTTCTTCTCGTGCATTCTTCTTTTTAGTTTCCGGGGTATTGCCCGTCGCACAGCCAACTAACAAGCTAGCCGCTAAACCTACCAAGATGTATTTTTTTATTATCATTATCTCACCTCATTAAAATTACGTTACAAGACATATAATTACCTCAATAAATATAGGCTAGTTTTTGACATAAAGGAACGTATGACGAAGTTTCAGACTCAATGCCCGTTCAGTAAAGTCTTTGAGTGCAGCCTTTTAAAATTTACCTGATGATAATGCAGCCACTGTCACCGTAACTTTTATCGCTCACTTAGCCAATACATAACCTATGCTCTAACAATAATATATCGAATTGATTTTGTTAAAAGATAGTTTGTGTACCCCTGTAAGCAATTTAAGAGGTTCAATCATAAAATAATTTTTTAATGATTTATCAAAATATGATCACTAGCTCTATTAAGCTAAAAGCCTGAATATAAATCCGAATAAACAATAAATTAACGCTTGTCCGCCTCAAAATTTATGCCTCCTTGGCAAGGAGAAAAAACTAGGTCAGTATATGGGTATGGTTGGCTCTGCTAAATTAACCGCTGAAAGTGTCACTGCCGCTATTGTCGATGTGACTACCAACCAATTAATTTTAGCAAGTGTTGAGCAGGCGGCTAAACAGGTAAAGTCAGAAAATGGCTTAAGTAATACTGTTAACTTTATCGATAATATGGTCACAAATTTTGTCTATCCGTGGCCAACTAACAAATAGTGAATAAAGGAAGGAATCACATGAAAAAGCTACTTATCACCACGAGTTTGGCTCAATTATAACCCTTTTTACTTACAAGCTTTATCAGGATCAGATCTCTATAAAGATAATGCTTATGGGCTAGGCAATGACAATGTTTTGCTGCTCGAATTTGCACTAAATTATCAAATCAATCCTCGAATGAATGTCAGGTACTTTGCCAATTGGAATGAAAATGTCGACTTTACCGATGGTTCACATCGTATTGAGATAAATTACCAATTATAACTCGTTATTTTATAACCGTTTTAATAAAGAAAACGGCTATAAATTAACAAAAATTCAGCTTCAACTTTACCTTAAGTATTTAACCAACGCCTCAGCCATAGGAATTGCAGAAGCTGGATTTTGTCCGGTAATGACTCTGCCATCCACCACAACATGTTCTTGGCCTTTTCCTGCGGATGAATAGTCACCGCCAAGTTGAGCAATTTTATCTTCTAATAAGAACGGGTAATTACTACGTGCCCAACTCCCTTCTTCAATATTGGCTTTTGCGGTTAACTTCTTACCACTAATTAATCGCTCGCCGTCAGAAAGTCTAACATTGAGTAAAGCGGCCGGTCCATGACAGTCCGCAGCAACATAACCACCCTTTTCATAAATTTCACGAGTAACTCTTTGAGCTTGCTTGTTATCCACTAAATCAAACATTGGTCCAGCGCCACCAGCAAAATAAAGCGCTGAGTATTGCAATGTATTCACTTCACGTAATGGCACACTCTTCACTAATTGTTTGGCTAGAAGCGATTTTTTATACCAATTGGCATCTTCGTTAGTTAAGCGCCCTCTTGCTCGGCCCTCTCCTCCTTTAGGGCTAGCAATATCAACGCTAAATCCAGACTTAGCAAAAATTCGATACGGCTCGACGACTTCAGGTAACCAATAACCATGCTGATCGCTTGAAACTACAATCAGTATTTTTTGCTTTGTGGAAGATAACGCCTGTTTAGTGTCTTGGTTTTGTGTTGTTGCAGAAGCAACACCATGGCATAGGCTAAATAAAAGTATTAATAATTTTACGGTAACTAAATAAACTGACTGACTTGGATTTTTCATCTTTATTCTCTTTAATTGGCTTTAGATTTAGCAGTTTTGCTAACCTGTCTACAAGATATAAAAATAATGAACCAAAGAAATGAACAGGATGTGAAATCGTATAGCTTGGTTAAAATAAAGTGTGACCAAAAAGTGAAAGCAACCGAAATTACTTTATATTTCACATAAAATTCAGCAAATTAAAGAGAAAACATTATTCACCTTGTTACAAATAAACCTTATTTTTTGCATGATAATATTACTGTAAGCATCATAACTGCAGTATGATATTGACAGTTACTCGCAAGTAAATTCATCAACTAATAACGATAACATCGCTACAGACAATAGAAATAATAGGAACAACTTTGCGTTACCTTAAGTGTGAAAATATCGTTATCGATACCGAGAATCAATTACTGATACGTGATGGTGAAAGCATTCAGCTTGCACCTAAAGTTTATGATTTATTGATCTACTTTTGCCTCAATCACGACAAAATCATTAGTAAAGATGAGCTTATGGATAATGTTTGGTCTGGTACTATCGTTACTGACAATGCCATCAGCAGAACCTTGGTCAAGGTAAGGAAAGTACTCGCTGATGATCCGAAAAAACCACAATTTATCATTACCGTGCCCAAAAAAGGCTACCGTATGGTGGCAACATTTAGTGAAACTAATGGCTCTGCCCTCACAGAGTCGGGTAGCCAAAGCCTAGATAGCCACGCCAATCAAATAAATGAATGTGCCAGTCACATCAATCCCATAGTAGCTGCGAGTAACAATAGCCAAGATAAAGGCAGCAACACTCACAGTAAAAAGCAAAATATCCAATTTTTGATTAAAGTTGCACTGTCTGCATTTGCCTTATTGATATTAAGTATCTATTTAATACCAATTAACTTTCAGCAAAACGAAACTATTACTACCAAGCAGCTTACACCATTAACTCGTGAAATTGCTGAAGAGCAGCACCCAAATATTTCACCTGATCTAAAGTTACTTGCCTACAGTAAAACCGGTACAGGCAGACCCAGCTTTATCGCCATAGAAACCATTAACACCCAGCAAAAAATAACAGTGAAATTTCCTGATGCAGCACTCTCGCGTCCAGTGTGGTCACCAACAGACAATAAACTCGCTTTTTTATTTCAACAGCAAGATAGTTGCATAATTTACTGGGCAGAATTAGCAAATATTCAGCAACTTGATTCATGGCAAGCGATTAGTGAGTGCAGTAAAGATAGCTGGCCGCACTTTACCTTTTCAGCGGATGGACAGTATTTATATTTTAATGATAAACAGTCACCAACAAGCGGTTATCAAATTTTCCGTGTTAACTTATCCACCTTAGAAAAAGACATTATCAAGCAACCAATCACCCGTGGACTGGGTAATTATTATTTTGATATCTCAGCCGATGGTTCTCGTCTCGTGATGTTAAACAGTGAGTTCGCTCCGAAAACTCAAATTTATACTTTAGATATAGTTCAATCAAAATTAAAACAAAGCGCGCAATTACCTTACTTAATGCGAGCGGTTAGCTGGCATCACGACAATAAAACTATTGTTCATCCCTCTCCACATCCCGCTTATGAGTTGTGGCAAAGTAATTTAGCAGGAGAAAAACTAGCGGTTGTCGCCAGTAATACTTCACGGGTAAAGCAGTTATCACGAATCAATAACGGCAAAGATTTTAGCTTTGTCTCTTATTTGCTCAACAGAGATATTCACTATGCTGAGCAGATGAAAAATACCAATATTGAGTTAGATAATTCGTCTGTGATGGATTACTTACCGACGTTAGCCAATACCAGCGAGCGCTACGCATTTGTCTCAAAACGCTCAAGCACCGCAGAGGTTTATTTATCCACACTAGGTGCTAACCAAAGCAAACAAATAACCTTTTTTGATAACCGAATTAAGCTATATCATCTGGATTTTTCTCCCAGCGATAGTCAACTCGCCATATTAGCTGATAACCAAGCTTTCATCGTCAACACCAGCAACTTAGAACTAATCGAATTACCACTGAATAATATCGCCATCAGCGGATTAAGTTGGCAAGATGAAGACACATTATTATTCTCTACCATTAAAAATAATAACTGGCGTTTTATGCGCTATAAAATCAGCACACAAGCATTAACCGCTTTTCCAAAAAATTACCAAGGTGGTATTTATTCAAGTTCCGATGGTTTCTACTACGCGATAACTCAGAAAAATGAGCAAGTGATGAAGTTTAAGGGGATAGACCAACCGGTTATACCTACTGAGCTATATTGTCCCGCAGGACTGCTAAACCGCAAGTTGAATTTACAATTAAGTGCTAACGCCATTATTTGTCGTAAACAATCTGTCAGTGCTGACATTCAAGCTTACGACATTGATAAAGCAACCTTAAGGGAGACGGTGTGGTTCAAAGATCTCGTTGGTTATGATTTTGATAGCAAAAATGGTCGACTTATTTACACTAAAATGAAGCAATCTGTTGCTGATATCATGCGAACTACCAGTAACTAAAGCTCAACAAACCTTACCGCAGTTAATCAACCAGAGAATCAAAGCCCTCTGGTTTTAACACCAACACGGATTGATTCAAACGATACAAAATATTTTCGGCAGTATTGCCAATAATCAAGCCTGGAATGCCAACCCTTGCGACGGTGCCCATTACCACTAAATCAGCATTGATTAATTTACTATACTTAGGCAGCTCTTCTCTTGGTGCGCCTTTAATAGATACTTGCTCAACCGCTAAGGCTGCAAACTGCTCTTCACCTAGCTCGGCTTTAATCGTGTCGATAAATCGAGTGAAATTCTTACCATGAAGCTCTTCCGCTTCTTTAACATTCTCAGCAATCTCTTCATTACTCTTTTTCAATAAACCAAAATCTCTTAAGGTATTTTCATATTGAGAAGACCAAATAGAAACAACTTTTAAAGTAGCACCTTTGCTCAGAGCAATTGATGCTGCCGTTAGCGCAATTTCTAAATTCAGTTTAGCTCTTACCTCTCTTTCATGAGCAGGGTAATTATCATCGACATCTACTGCGGCAACGACCGTGTTATCACTTTTCTCTTCGGCATGGTTAATCAACCACACAGGACAAGGACACTGACGTAAATAGCCCATATCATTGCTACCAAATAATCGACTTAACAAGCCTTCATTTTCGGTTGGTTTAATCAGTAAATCAAAACCACTTTGTTGTACTTTTTCAATCACATCAAGGTAGGCATTACTCAATAAAGTGTCTTTTTCAATAGCAATGTCTTCGGCATATTTTGCAATGATTTCATCGCGTTCTAACTCTTTACCTTCAATGAACGTGGCAATATCCGCCTTACTAAATCCAAGCGAGTCAGGCATAGTTTCATCTGTTAAGGTAAACAAAACCGTTAATTTAGCTTCATTCTTTTTTGCCACTTTCACAGCTTTTGCTAATGCACGGCTATTGTCGGTGGAGTCACTGAATACATAAAGTATGTCTTTAAACTTTAACATGATGAATGTCCTTTTTTTGTAGCTTTTACAACACTAAAATTAATATTATCAATGCGCTCTCTGAAGATAAAGAGTAACAATTAAAGCAATAAATACAATAGCGTTAACTGTTGAATTAGTAATGAATTGTTATTGCTTATTTAACTGCTTTATCAGTTCCTTACTATCATTTAGCTGCCAGTTTTTTGGTGCTGAAACTTCCACCCAGCCATCAATATAACTGTCTGCAGAATAACTGTGCGCATTTCCACGGGGCACTCTATCCGCCATAGGTAAATCAAACAGTACCTGAAAAAAGGTAATTAGCGGAAACCACTGAAAGGCATTTGACACATCGTATGCTCTTGGCTCCTTCATCCAGTCAGGTTCTTTTCGAAATAAGTCGGTAGAGAAAAATACAATGGGATCACTCGCATATTGCACATAAACAAAACGCATTGGCCCCCAAACTCGGTCATCATTATGTAAGGTGTTTTCTTGTGCGGTAAACCTAACCAATGAACCATCTTGAATTTCAGGTCTATATTGCGGTGATCCTTGTTGGCGATACTGTGTTAACACTGGCGCAATAGTACTGGTAAATGGCGCGCCAACAAGTAAACCACCCTGAATCGGATTATTGATAATAGTCGTTAAGTTGATGGAAGTTTCTGCACCAAAAGCACCTAAGCTTAATCCGAATAGGTATAAATCTGGTCTTGAGTCTTTATCGAGTGTCGACCAATACTGATGTATTTTATTATATAGCGCGTAGGCAGATTTTTTGGCGCTAGAAGGGTCTACTAATAACGTTAACCAGCTTGGTAAATAAGAATACTGCATAGAGACAATCGCAGTATCGCCACCATGAATATATTCAAAACTGTCCATGGCATAAGGGTCAAGCCAGCCAGTACCCGTTGGTGTGGCGATCACTAATTTTTTTCGAGCAAAGGCATTTACCCGAATCAACTCTTGTAGCGCTAATTCAGCACGCTCTGACGCTGTTTCGCGGGTTCTTAGTCCCGTGTAAACCCGCAAAGGTTGTTTGCTTTCTTGTTGACTAAAAGCTTCTATTGCCGCCTTTGTCGGGCCTTGGCTAATAAAATCTTGTCCGGTTTTACCTAGGCTATTCCAAGGAATCAACGAGCTATAACTACCGGTAGCCTCAGTCCTTATCGGCTGGGCAATATCACTTTCAATATTTTCATCAAGTAACAAATAGGTATTATCTAGGGCTGCGACGAACTTGGTGATAATAATATTATTGGTGAGAAAAAACACTAACGCGCCAACAAGCATAAAGCTAAACACATTGGCAACGCGATGAGGAATGCGTTTTTTAAACTTCACTTTAACTTTGCTAAATAACTTAATCATCATCTGAGCAGAAAATAAAATGCTCAAAGCCACAACCAAAGCTATCGCTACCATGTAAACAGCTATACCTAACTCATTGAATTGCAAACCCATAAGTGCTCGCAGTTCATTTTGCCATTGCGACGAATAATAAACTGCATACAAAAACACTGCAGCACTTAATAGGCTAAGGGCTAATTTAACTTTGCTTAACAGGTCGGCCTGAAGGATTGGTAATCTGAGGTAATCCCAAAGCCATTTGATCATAACGCCAATGCTATAACCTAATGCGAGTAATACTCCAGATAACACACCTTGCAATACAAATGGTCTCGGTAGCAGTGAAGGTGATAATGAAATGGAAAAGAATACTACCGCTAAGACAATACCGGTATATGACAACGATGCCATGTAGTTAACCAAGTTTTTCCCTACCCTCATGTTAAAGACCTTCAAATAATTTATACATGCGATTGATATTCACCTTTACGCTAACAATTTTTCTATTTTTTTTCTATATGACATCGAAATAGAATTTAATTAAGACTTTAATTCAATCACTTGCATAACATCAGCATATTACTCTAATAATGAATAAAGGACATAGTTTGATGAAGTCATTTGCAATTGTGGCAATGTTGACCACCATAAGTAGCGTTAGTGTTTTAGCTAATAATCAACCGATTGAACCGGTATTGGTACCATTAATTAATGAACAACAAAACATTAATATCCAGATGGGAAAATATGAAGTCACTGTCGCCGAGTTTAGCCGCTTTGCCGATGCCACCAACTTTCAAATAACGGAGGAATGTCACCTCTACAACGAAAAACATACTCCAGCGAAAAAGCATGGTACTTGGAATAACCCTGATCTCACCAAACAGCCATATCGCCCGGTCGTTTGCCTAGGTGCCAAGGATGCAATGGCCTACGCTACTTGGTTAGCGAAAGAAACCGGCAAGCCTTACCGTTTAGCTAAATTTAATGAGTGGCAATATGCTTCAACTGCAGGAAAAACCAGTCGATACGCTTTTGGTGATGATTTAAGACACAGTGAAGTATGTAACTATGAAAATGTTGACGACTTTGCCCACAACGCTGGCTTAAAAAAGCACCACGGTTACCGAAATAGATTTGGTGCAAATTGTAATGATGGTGCAACTTATCACACGGTTGTGGGCATGTATCGTCCCAATGACTTGGGCTTACATGACATCATGGGCAATGTTCGAGAAATTACTCAATCTTGCTATGACAGCAACATTGAAGCTAAGCAGCAATGTAAAACTTATGTCGTTGCTGGAGGTGCTTGGCATTGGCTACCTCATCCAGAACACATGAAAAACCCGATGATGTTTGTTGGCAGTATTGAAGGTTTTCGTTTGGTACTCGACTCAAGTAACAGCAATCCAACCTCAGAGCAAACTCAAGCATTTATTGACGGCTTAGTAACAGCACAACAACATGCAAAGCTTTCACATCAAAATCTTAAAGACTTACCTAACAAAGTAACAGGCGTCAGCGCAACCTTGGGTAAAAACCAACAGGTAAAAATAACCTGGGCAGCCTCAACTAATGAAGGCGTCAGCTATAGCCTCTATCGTAGTTACCTTGATATAAATGGCAAAGTAAGTCGTAAAATGATTAACATTGCTGATGGCATTAAAAGCACTGAATATATTGATAATTTACCGGGAAAAGGCGCGGCGAGTTATCAAGTTTTTGCCAATAACGCGGTCGGTGAAAGTCAGCCCAGTAAAGAGGTCGTGGTTGGTCAGCACAAAGCTTTTAAAGTTGGTGAGCTTATTCAAGCAGAATACTATCAAAATCACCGAAAAGCAGACATTATCAGTGATAAGCAGCAAGATAGCGTCTTTTTATCGTCAAATGATGGCCATTACCCTCCAGGCATGTACCCTTATAGCCCTGCTTGGCTGTCCTACCAATTTGATAGTAAACATTCTGGATCTGCCAAGTTAACCTTAAATGCACGTGGTCAACGTGGCGCTGTGCTTGAATTTTGGCAAGGCAAGGATTTAATCGCCACAGTAAAGTTAGATGGTGCCCGTGAATTAAAACAGTTCAGTGTCGCTGCTCAGCTGAACGCCGGCAAGGAACCAATTCAAGTTCGCGGTGCTGACAACAACTTTGTCATCTTAGATTGGTTTACATTAGAGAAAATGTAAGTAACCTGACTTTGCTAAGCTGTGCTAGGTTTAAGACTATTCGACGCTTTCAAACGACTACGCTAGCGATGCTTAGATTTCCCTAGCGTTACTTTAGCAGATAAATAGCGTTATTTAGCTGCTAACTCCGTCAACTTTCCTGCCAACCACGCTTCATTAGCATTCCGTTTTAAGTAATCTAAATACTGCGCCTGCTGTTGTGGTTGCTCTGTGGTGAGTTGATATAGCATCAGAGCGGAATCAATGCCAATGTGCACCTCATAATTTAATCGTGCTAACTCAAAGGCTTTTTCAAAATGAGTACGTGCTTTGAGAGGCGCTTGTTGTGCATGATAAATTCTAGCCATGGACAACATATATTTTGCCGAGCCTTCAAGGTCTGCTAGCAAGGTGAGAGCTAGCTGAAAGTCGTGTCGTTTAATATACTGATCGATTAATAACTCTGTCGAGTGATCAATAATCCAAGCGTTATTAACGGTTCTTGGTAACTGTAATATTTTTTCAAAGTAAGGTACGGCATTACGGGTATCTTTGCTAAAAATGGCGAAATGGTAATAAACCACAGCAAAGTTTGACTCATCGAGTTTATGCTTTAGCAACAATGCTTGCGCTTCATTTAAATAAGCATATTTTTTATGATCATCGCCGGCTTTTTTAGCCAATATTGAATAGAGAATGTGTAGCTCAAATGCTAGTAAATGATCACCTTGGTTAGCACCAAACTCAATACCCTGATCGAGTATGCTAAACATGTTATCAAAGTCTGCTTGTGCTTTAGCTAACCAAGCACTGGTTTTAATATGGTCAAAACGTAATGGCCAAAGCGAGGTATTCTCTAAACTAGTTACCATATTATTCAGTGCGTGATTTGCCAGCTGATATTTATGGCGTTTACTGTAAATTTCGGCCATTAGCCACTGCGCTTTTACGCGATAAGGGCTATCACTAAATCCGGAAGATATATTTACTAATTTTTGCGCGTAAGTGAGCGCAACATCATATTGCTTAATATCAAGATAATGCTGCGCCAATAGTAATAATAAGTCCGCATCGTCTGGCGCATGCTTTATCATGGCATTTAAGCGAGTAATATCTAACGTGGTATTTTCAGGCAAAAATATACCAAGTTGCGCAAGTTCAATTAAACGATTTGCTAATTGCTCAGCAAGTTGTTGCGATGTTTTAGCAAAAACATAGCCTTGCCAAAACTGCGCTTGTTTAGCCAAGCCATAGCTGACAAATATGCCCTCATTATTGCGGTAACTTTGAGTCCATAATAACCACTCATCTTTTGGAGTCTTTGATAGCTGCCAAGCTCGCTTAGGGGATGCAAAGGCTTGGCTTGCTGAGATTGGCTTTGTCAGCATTCTAACCTCAAAGTCACTGGCTAAAATTGCTTCATTACTACCTAGTGCTTTTATAACCGATGGCTCAGCCTTACTGCTTCCGCCATCACCAACAAGGTGCAATATAACCTGCTCATTGGAAGAAACGCTAAAGACAAGATAAAACACTACCGAAAGCGCTAAAAACCCAGCGGCTAACAGCCATTTAGGCCTCATTTTCTTCTGCGCTTTATCCGAAATAATGCCCGCGTCTGACGGTTGAATGGTGCTTTTTTGCAGAAGTGGTTTGTGCGTCTGAGCCAACTCATGTTCAATCGTTAATTGCCATTGATAGCCCTTTTTTGAAAAGGTTTTTATCGCCTCTGAGCCAAAAATAGCTCGCAGCTGGCTTATGGTTTGAAAGACAACTTGCTCAGATACCACCTTGCCTTGCCAAACACTGTCCATAATGACTTCTTTACTATGGATAGTGTCAGGGTCAGCTAAAAAGAAGTCTAACAATAGTGCTTGAGTATGCTTAAGCTCAATAATTTCTTGCTGCTTGTATAAGGTGAGTTGCTCGCGAACAAAGCGATACTCAGCAAATCTAACGTCCATATAATTATTATTTCGGGCTATGGCCACTGGAAAAGGGAATAAAGCAATAATTTATCACAAAACGCTATTGTTTGAGTGGCTGTTTGAATGAATAAGGGAATATAGTTAACCTCAATTCGGGATACTAAATCGCTCACTAGCGGCTATTTCAAGTGTTCAACCTAGCTATTATCCCTAGCTAAAGTTAGCTTTCAAACATCAGCAATTGTACTTACACAATCATTATAATGCTGCGCCTAGAACAAACAGCTCTTGCCAAAAACTTCGCGAATTAATCGCTTCATCTCTAAGAGTCTGTAATTGTTGCTGTGAATACCATTGCCCATGTTTAACCACGGCTTGAGGGTATTGAAGTACAGATAAATCAACTATTGGGTTGCTGGTTGAATAAATAAAATCAGCTTTAAAATTCGGTGCAACTTTACCCAATTTTGTTGCTAAATTAAGTGCTTTTGCCGGATTTATTGTCGCTGCAGCTAACACCTCATAGTTATTTAAACCTGCCTGAGCTAATAGTTTCATTTCATTATGTGTTGCTAACCCGTGTGGCGACAATAAAACCCCAGAATCAGACCCTACGAGGAGTTCAACCTCACTTTCATGAAGCGTCTTAGTGATCTTAAGTAAAAAATTCATTATTTTTTTATTATGTATCGCCATGTTTTGTGAAGCGTTTAACCAGCGTTCAACTTGGTTAGACTTCGCCTCAAAAGTAATAATGTCTGAGGTGTATTCTGGATGGGTTTCAGCGAGATATTTTTCCTTGTGCACAGTTAACTGCGTAAGCTGATGATAAATATTCAGTGTGGGCGTAACCGGCACATCAATTCTTTTTAGATCAGCGCTGACTTTATCAAGCTTTTCTAAAGAAACCTTATGGTTTAACGTTCCTTGATATATATCTTCCACATGTTCAAACGACTGTAAGCCAGATAACGCTGAAAGCGGCATATCTCCAGAGCCATGAGGCCCATGTTTAGCTATAGGCATCGCTAATTTTTGCCCTGCTTTGATAATGGCAGTTAAGCTCTGTTCATTTAAATTACCATATGCTTTGATCAGGTCGTAACCTTGACTGTGATAGCTTTTTACCGCTTGTTCAGCTGCTGCCGCGGTATGCACAGTGTGATGTAAAGGCGCATCTTCATACCCCGATATAATTGGGCTACTAACGCTCGAGCTACTACCAATTAAAGAGCCTGCGGCAATTTGATCTCGCCACTTAAGTTGCTCAGGCACACCATTCATGATGCGCACATGGGTAACGCCATGACTTAATGCTAATACATAAGCAGCAGGTTCATACATATGTACATGCATATCAATTAAGCCGGGGGTAACATAACCATTCTTGCCATCAATCACCGCTAAATCACTGGGAGTATATGATGAAGTAACATCGATAATGTCGGCAATTTCACCTTGTTTAATGACAATGGATTTCGCCGGTAAAATGCTGCCATTTTCAACATCAATAATATTGACATTATGTAAAATAAAACTGCTTGGTGATGTTATTGGCGCATCATTATTGCTACAAGCGCAAAGCAATAGAAGTAGTAATAAGATCAAAGATTTTTTCATGGTTGGCTCCTAATAATAGAAGCTATAAGATATCAAGGCGCTAGTATTTCAGCGCCTTATAGCATGATAGTTACCGTATCGGATCTTGATTTAAGACCTAATTGACCTGAATTGAGGTTAATTATCGGCTTTGTACTCTGAAGGTGTCATAGCCATCACCTGCTTGAAGACCTTATTAAAGGTAGCTTTTGAACTAAATCCTGCATCAAGATAAACAGTGGTTAGGGAAGTGGCTTGGTTTTGCTTAAGTATTTGGCACACAAACTCAATTCGGTATTGATTAATATACTCATTAAATGATTTTTGGCTATTTAAGTTAATAGCACGTGAAATATCTCGGGTTTGTAATCCGGTTAAATCGCTCAAATTTGCCAGCGTTAATCTCGGTTTGATAAACCATTTATTTTCGGTAACTAATTTATCCAACTCGGTGAAAATACTTTGGTAATCCTCTTGAGAAGTGTCTGTTTTAATATTATCAGCTTCAGCAGTTTTTACTGGTTTGTTATTTCTTTTCGGCGGTTTGCCCTGTGTCATTAACTTCAAGGTTATAGCCATCACCACAACTAACCAAATAGCATTATTTAGCCCTTGGCCAAAAATATTTAACTCAGCAGCAATAAGGTGCTGGCTATTCAAACGTATCAGGTCGATAAGATTAAATAATGCGGTGGCAATCACCACCCACATTAACCACGTTAATGAGAATTCATCGGCATCGGATCTAGACTCATCCAACGATTTTTTATATTGCAGTAATAATTTCGCACTACCAAGGGCGTATGCCAAACGCCACGCGGTGCCAATGGCAATAACAAGCTGAACATTATCAGTAATAAAGAGTATCGGCACCACAGGTAGCAGATGCAAATAATCACTACGTTCATGATTGCCGGTGGTTAAATGCTTTATTGCTAAATACGTAGCCGGGCCAAATAGCATAATAAACACTGGGCTAATTAAATAAATATCACGAGTGAGTCCCGACTCTTCCGCAATATTAATGCCGGCAGCAAAAGCTGTTAACAGCAATAAAATCGCTACGCCTCTATACGCTAACACTCGCCATAATAATAAACAGCCCAGTAAACCTGTTCCGACAATAGCGGCTTGAATCAAATTGACAAAATTTAGCGTATGCAATGAGCTTACCTTTAGCCTTTATAAATTATTTACTTTATAAAGTTAGCTGAAAATATGAGTTAACGTGTAGCTGAATACTAACAGAGTATTTA
>OLII01000145.1_pt1 | contig 26929 bp, 22 predicted proteins | sample 1609481 | NCBI WGS metagenome assembly OLII01 (sample SAMN05416859, study PRJEB24817) | seawater metagenome | isolation source: Sea water | place: Canada:Atlantic | collected 2013-11 | reverse complement strand
CACAGAGTAGATCGTCGGCAGCGTCAGATGTGTATAAGAGACAGGTGTTTGTAATGTCGTGTAATGTTTTTTGACAGATAACTATGGGATAGTGCATTAAGGTTAAAAAATATTCATGAACTTGAGAGTTGATGCGACTCTCATGCTAAGGAAGCGAAATAATGCAAACCATGAGAACACTTGATGTAAACCATTACCCAACTTCTAGTGAAGAGGCTGTTTCAAAGCCAAGTATTATTTCTGAAGTACACCATTTAAAGATTTTACATAGGAAAGACAAAATGCCATGCAATCACGCGCACGTAAGGCAGTTTGATGAAGGAATTCTTGCAGATTTAGCTGAACATCAAGTGCATGCAAAGGGAAAGCACAAGTGCTGCCAATGTGCATACAATTCAGGATTTCAGCAAGGTTCACTGTTACAAAATTTTATTAGTTTAGATATTGATAGTTTAGGTGATGCACACGAAAGCTCGAATGGTCGTTACAAGAGTGTTCATCAAGCTTTCGCATTAGGTTATAGCGATGGGGTAAATTCGTTTATCCGAAGTTAGTAGCGAATTACTCAGTAAGTCACTGAGGCAATTCCTGCGGTAGGAGTACTTTATGCAAGATAAAAGAGTCATTGTGACTTGCAATAAATATAACTTATTGCGTGTTGATGTTTTAGATGTAGACAAAATTATTGTCAGAACATCTTATGAAGTCACTGATCTTCATGAGGAAGTCATCGGGCGCTTTGGTAGTCTTAAAGATGCTCATAACTATATAAAGCTGTTAGAGCCGATAAACAGACAAGGTTTAATCATTTAGCATTTGCTATAAAGATTAATCGGGCAAATAAAAAAGGGCAATCAGTTATAAACTGATTGCCCTTTGTCGTGTTTGCCGTACTTATTTCGCCAATAAGTGCTCAACGAAGAAGTTAGTCTTCATTGTTTTATAATGCATTGTTGTGCCTTTACCTTCGCGAATGCTGTGGCTTCGGTTCGGGTATGACATAAATTCAAACTGTTTATTGTGCTCAATTAACTTATTGATTAATCGCTCACTACCTTGATAGTGCACGTTATCATCACCGGTACCGTGAACCAGTAATAACTTACCTTGTAAGTTTGCTGCGTGGGTAATCGGTGAGCCTTGCTTATAACCTTCAGCATGATCTTCTAACAAGCCTGAGTAGCGCTCTTGGTAGATAGTATCGTAAAGCAATTGGTCAGCAACTGGCGCTGAAGAAATACCGACATGGTATTGCTCAGGGTATCTAAATAACATGTTCAGTGTCATTGAGCCGCCACCTGAATGTCCCCAAATGCCAACGCGATCAGTATCAATATAAGACCAACGTTTAGCCATCGCTTTTAAAGCATCGCTTTGGTCACGAGAAGATAAAATTCCGACACCGCCATAGATAGACTTACGCCATGCTTGGCCTTTGGGTGCGCGAGTACCACGGTTATCTACCGAGGCAACAATAAAACCTTGCTGCGTTAACATTTGATCCCAAATAAAGGCATTACCGCGCCATTTATCTTGTACGGTTTGTCCCCAGGCTTCCCCGTAAACATAAAAAATAATGGGATATTTTTTGCTGGCGTCAAAGTTTGCCGGACGAGTGATATAACCATCAAGCACTAGGCCGTCTTGGGCTTTTACTTGGAAGAATTCTGTTTGCGCAATATCAAGTTGTGCCAATTTAGCGTTTAGTTTGTCATTGGTCATCAAGGTATGTTTTTTCTGATGGGTACTGTTATCACTTGATGCAATGTTGACTAAATACTTACTTGTAGGTTTAGCAAAGCTTGAGTGGCTATGGATTGCCCAGCTGCCGTTAGCTGCCATTTGATATTGGTTAAAACCGGCATATTCGCTTGGCGTAACGCGTTGGTTCGATAAACTACCGTCTAACTTGCTACGGTATAAGTAACGCTGTGAGACATCTTTTGGTGAAGCGATAAAATATAACCAGCCATTTTTTTCATCAACCGCTTTAATGTTGGTGATATCAAACTCACCTTGGGTTAGGTTTGTTACTGTTTTACCGTCGCGAGAGATACGGTAAAGGTGTCGCCAACCACTGCGTTCGCTGGTCCAAATAAAGCTATTACCGTTATCTAACCAACGGGCATCGTCGAAGAAGTCTAAGAAGCTTTCTTCTCGCTCAGTGGTCACTAACTTCACCTTGCCTGAATTGGCGTTTGCTAGGTATAGATGATTGGTATCTTGTTTACGGTTGACATGTTGCACCAAAATTTCTTTGCTATTGCCAGACCAATTCATACGGGGAATGTACATATTACGTGAATTGTTTGGTAGTTTTGTCCACGTAGTTTTTTGATTGCTTAAATCAACAATGCCGACTTTGGCCAACGCGTTATCTTCGCCTACTTTCGGATAAGGAAACTTCGTCAGGGTAGGGTATAACTCATCAGTGTTATTGATCATGATAAAGTCTTTACTACCGCTGGTATCTAATTGCCAGTAGGCAATTTTTTTACCGTCTGGACTCCAACGAAAACCATCACGAATCATAAACTCTTCTTCGTAAACCCAATCAAACAAGCCATTGATGATTCCGTTACCGGCACTATTGGTCAGTTGAGTTATGTTTTTGCTTTGTAAGTTTTGCAGATAAATATTGTTGTGCAGTACATAAGCGACTTTACTGGCATCTGGCGAGAATTTAGCAAACATCAGCTGGCTAGCGTCGACATTTTTGCCACCTAATTGACTAAGCTGGTTGTTGCTAAAATCATATAACCAGTAATCGCCGCGACTTTTTGAGCGCCATACTTTTTTACTATTGGTATAAATAAGTAATTTGCTGCGATCGTCAGAAAAAGTATAGTCATCAATGCTAAGCGCAGCTGATGCACCACTAGGGGTTAATTGCTCTGCTGTGACTAATACCGTACGAGTCAACGTTTTCGAGTCATACTGGACAATTTCTTTGCTTTTTTCTTTAGCAGAGTCATTGTTGACATCAGAAGGTTTCGCATCTTCAATAGCAAGGTAGCCAGTGCCATCTTTTAGCCAACGTATTTGGCCAATGCTTTCCGACTTAAATGTTTTATCTTGATAGATTTTTGCTAGAGTTAGTGCAGAGTCTGTTTGCTCAACATTAGCTGCGCTGCTGTTCATGTTTGAACTTTGGCAAGCACTGAGTGAGAAAGCGATTGTTGAAGTTAACAGTAGCTTGGCTGAGAATTTTACGAGCGAAGCGGTTAAGTGTTTTTGTCGCATAATGTTCCTTAAGTTTGCTTTACTAAAGGCATAGGAAAAGTAAAGCAAATGGGCAATTAATATCGGGTGTTTCATGAAAATTTCAGTTGGCACTATAGATTGTATACAATTTATCTACAAGCGAAAGACGATGAGTTACCTTTCTCGGCTGATAAAAGGTTTTGTCAGATAATCGTGACAAATAAAACCTTTGCTATTGAAAAGTAGCGTATCGACTCCATATTTATAATCCATCCATATTTTACTGGCAACAAGTATGACATACGCTCTAGAAATTAGCGCATTAGCAAAAACCTATAAAGGCGGATTTCAAGCTTTAAAAGGTATCGATTTAACCGTATCACAGGGCGATTTTTTTGCCTTGCTTGGGCCTAATGGTGCCGGCAAATCAACTTCTATTGGCGTGATTACTTCACTGGTAAATAAAACCGGTGGGCAAGTAAAAGTATTTGGCTATGATATTGATACCGATCTAGAAAAAGCGAAAAGCTTTATTGGGCTGGTGCCACAAGAGTTTAATTTTAGTCAGTTTGAACCATTGATTAATATTCTGGTTAACCAAGCGGGCTATTATGGCGTTAGTAAAACGGTTGCCATTGAACGCGCAGAAAAGTACTTAAGACAACTTGAATTGTGGGATAAGCGTGATGAGCCAGCACGTTCACTCTCTGGCGGCATGAAGCGTCGCTTAATGATTGCTCGTGCATTAATGCATGAGCCTAAAATGTTGATTTTAGATGAGCCGACTGCCGGTGTAGATATTGAGTTACGCCGCTCTATGTGGGATTTTTTGCGCGAGTTAAATCAACAAGGCATTACCATTATTCTTACCACTCACTATTTAGAAGAAGCGGAAATGCTTTGTCGCAACATTGCCATTATTGATGGTGGTGAAATTGTTGAAGATACCAGTATGAAAAAACTACTGGCGCAACTTGATACTGAAACCTTTGTTTTTGACATCAAAGCGGGTAAATCAATCAATGAGCTTGAACAATTTGCTGAGCAATCATCAACTATTGCCTATCGGGTAGTTGATGATCATACTTTAGAAGTTGATTTGAATAAGTCACAAAACTTAAACCAAGCATTCGAGCAATTAATTGCGGCAAATATTGAAGTATTGAGTATGCGTAATAAAAGTAATCGCTTAGAAGCACTGTTTGTTAGTTTAATAAATAATAAACCAAGTAAGGCTAAGGCTAAAGCTAAGCAAGCCAGTGCTGCAGTAGGAGCTAACTAATATGAATAACTCTATTGCATTAAAAAGTATTTTAACGAAAGAAATTCAGCGTTTTATGCGTATTTGGGTGCAAACTTTAGTACCACCCGCTATTACCATCAGTTTGTATTTTGTTATTTTTGGCTCGCTGATTGGTTCGCGCATAGGTGAGATGGGCGGCTTTGACTATATGTCCTTTATTGTGCCTGGTCTAATTATGATGAGTGTTATTACTAACTCTTACTCAAATGTCGCTTCGTCATTTTTTAGTGCCAAATGGCAACGTAACGTTGAAGAGATGTTAGTGGCACCGGTACCTAACTGGGTTATTGTGGCAGGCTATGTTGGCGGCGGTATGTGCCGAGGCATTTTAGTTGGCTTAATTGTTACCTTAGTTTCACTTCTGTTTGTTGATATCCAATTGCATAATATTTGGATTATTATTGCGACGGTTACCTTAACTTCAGCAACGTTTGCCTTAGGTGGGCTTATAAATGCCATTTTTGCTGGTAGTTTTGATGATATCTCAATAATACCGACCTTTATTTTAACGCCATTAACTTACCTTGGCGGTGTGTTTTACTCTATTAGCTTGTTGCCTGAATTTTGGCAGGGCGTTTCACAAGCAAACCCGATTGTGTATATGGTAAATGCCTTTAGATACGGATTTTTGGGCATATCTGATGTTAGCTTAGTAACGGCTTTTGCAGTAATTAGCTTCTTTATTGTCACTTTATTTACGATTGCTATGGTGCTTATTTCTAAAGGTATAGGACTGAGAAGCTAATATGACAGCAAAAATATCCACAAAAGATGCTCAAGCGTTGGGTGATTCAAAGGCAATTATCAGCAACCAAGAGGGCATTCATGAAAAGCTTGATGACGTTGTGAAAAAGCACCTGACTCATAGCTTTCAAAAACCTTACCAAGCACATACTCAAGCCGCATTTAAAGAGATGGACGCTTTGGTTGCAGCGTTTCTACAAGCAAACCCAGAGGGTGAAATTATATTAGATGCGTGTTGTGGCGTTGGGCAAAGTACTCGAATTTTGGCACAGCAAAATCCACAAGCGTTAGTGATTGGTGTTGATAAATCTGATCATCGGATAAATCGAAATGTTGAAGGTTTTGATAGTGATGATGGCTTTGACGCTGATAACTTCCATTTAGTGCGTGCCGATTTAAATGATTTTTATCGTTTGGTGAAAGCGGCTGAGTGGCCGGTGTCTAAACATTATATTTTATACCCTAATCCTTGGCCAAAATCTAAGCACTTACAGCGTCGTTGGCATGGTAGTGCTGTTTTCCCGCAAATGACTAGTATTGGTCAACAACTTATTTTACGTAGTAATTGGCGTAATTATTTGGCTGAATTTCAACAAGCAGCTAAACTGGTTGATTTACATGGTGAAATTTCATCATTACCAGAGTCATCACCCTCGCAGGCATTAACGCCTTTTGAAGCGAAATACCAAGCAAGTGGCCAAGTTTGTTGGCAGTTATTACTGCAACGATAAGAAACTTTGTCGGTTTAGGTAACGAAATGACAAGACTTTTGCGGTATTTTTTATTAAAGTGCTTTTTTTCGTATTAGCTACAACTAGTCAATAATTATTAAACTTGCAATTGAGCATAACTGGAGTTGGCCAAGCAAGTGAAAGTAAAGTGAATAACTATGAGAGCAACTAAGCGCATTGCCGAGGCAACGCAAGAGTCCTTACATCGCATTTTTACTATTGCTGAAGCCCCTGATTCAACGTTGGGGCGTCTTGAGCAAGAGATGTCGCAAAATTTAGTCGGTTTTTTAAGTAACCATATTGTTGCTAGCAAAAATGCCTTAACAGATATTGAACAAGACTTTATTAACGCGCATATTCCAGAACAACCTGAGTTTGTTTCTGATCATATGCATCATCTGTTAGATAAGTTAGTAGCGCAATCTGTTCATACTTCTAGCCCAAGCTTTATTGGTCATATGACCTCAGCTTTGCCTTCCTTTATTTTACCGCTGTCTAAGTTAATGGTTGGTCTTAACCAGAATTTAGTAAAAGTTGAGACCTCAAAAGCCTTCACGCCGTTAGAGCGTCAGGTGCTTGGTATGATGCATAACTTGGTTTATCAAGAAGCTGATAGCTTTTACCAAGACTGGATGCATAGTGCTCAGCACTCGCTTGGGGCTTTTTGCTCTGGTGGTACAGTCGCTAATATCACGGCTTTATGGGTTGCTCGAAATAAGCTGCTAAAAGCTGAAGGCGACTTTAGAGGCGTAGCGAGAGAAGGCTTACATCGTGCGATGAAGCATTACGGTTATCAAGATTTAGCTATTTTAGTGTCAGAACGTGGTCATTATTCGTTGAAAAAGTCTGCTGATATCTTAGGTATTGGCCAAGAAAATGTTATTGCTATTCCAACCGATGAACACAATAAAATTGATTGCGCCAAGCTATCTGAAAAATGTCAGCAACTGGCCAAGCAAAATATTAAAGTGCTGTCGATTGTTGGTGTTGCTGGCACAACGGAAACCGGTAATATTGATCCCTTGGATAAAATTGCCGAAATAGCTCAACAATATCAGTGCCATTTCCATGTTGATGCTGCTTGGGGCGGGGCGACCTTATTATCAAATAAGTACCGACCTTTATTAAAGGGCATTGAACAAGCTGACTCAGTAACCATTGACGCCCATAAACAAATGTATGTACCTATGGGGGCTGGATTAGTTATTTTTAAAGATCCTGCCTCGGTGAGCGCCATTGAACATCATGCGGAATATATCTTACGTAAAGGTTCAAAAGATTTAGGTAGTCACACTCTTGAAGGCTCAAGGCCAGGTATGGCTATGTTGGTGTATGCGAGTTTGCATATTATTAGTCGTCCGGGCTATGAAATGTTGATTAATCAGGCGATTGAAAAAGCGGAGTATTTTGCCGAGCTTATTAACCAACATGAAGACTTTGAGTTGATTACCCGCCCTGAGTTATGTTTATTAACCTATCGTTATGCGCCAAAATCAGTGCAAGCATTGTTAGCGAGAAATGACGATGAGGCTAATAAATCGGTTAATTTGCTGCTTGGTAAGCTGACTAAGTTTATTCAAAAGCGTCAACGCGAAGATGGGCGCTCTTTTGTGTCTCGTACGCGTATTGAAGTCAGTAAATATGGCGGAGAAAAAGTGATAGTTTTTCGTGTTGTACTGGCTAACCCGCTAACGACGAAAGAGATATTACAAGATATCTTGCAACAACAATGTCAGTTAGCCCAAGAGAGTGAAAACTTTTTACCTGAGTTATTAGCTAAGGCGAAAAGCTAATATAAAAGTTATTCAAGTTAAAACCACAAAGGCGCTAGTTACGAAATAACTAGCGCCTTTTTTATTGTTAACTCATCTCATTTGGTGAGTTAACTCATACCAATTAACCGTTTAGTAGTTATGGTATAAGCCGAATTCTTGGTTTATTTTGTTGTTTTGCTTGTCTGCCCAAACATAATATTCGTGATCTTCTAGTTCACTTGCCGCTTCTTTATCAAGTAAAACAATGGCATTTTCATGTAGCTGTAATGCTGAAGCAGGACAAACTGCTGATAAAGCACCGGTAACCATATCTTTTACTGCTTTGGCTTTATTTTTCCCCGTTGCCATCAGTAGTACGTATCTAGCATCGAGAATCGTTGCAATGCCCATGGTCATGGCTAGGGTTGGTTGAAACTCGTCAGCAGCAAATAAGCGACTATTATCATCAAGCGTTTGCTGAGTTAATGTTTTAATACGAGTACGCGAAGCAAGGCTTGAGGTTGGTTCATTAAAACCGATATGACCGTTAGCACCTATGCCCAATATTTGCAGATCAATACCACCAGCTTGTTGGATCTTATTTTCATAATCTAGACCTTGCTGTCTTGGGTTTTCACCTTGTGCACACGTTGGTAAGAAAGTCTTATCCTTATTAATATCAACATGATCGAACAAGTTTTCATTCATAAAGTGACGGTAGCTTTGCACATTAGTTTCATCAATACCTAGATACTCATCTAGATTGAACGTTGTCGTCTTTGTAAAGCTAAGCTCACCTGCTTTATGCTTGTTAACCAATTCTTGATAAAGGCTAATAGGCGTGCTGCCTGTTGCCAAACCTAAAACAGGGTTTGTTTTTTTATTGATTAGCTCAGCAACCCACTCAGCTGCATTTTCTGCAACTTGTTGTGCATTATCAAAAATAATAACTTGCATGTCTTTTCCTTAGGAATGAGATTAAATTATAGCCTGTTTTGGCTGTTTTTTAATCGGTATGTTTTTTTCGGTGATATGTATTATTCTACATTATTAAAAAATGACAGCGCTGTCAATTATAAATAATTGTTTCTTTTACTAAAGATTTAGACATAACAGCTGATAGCGTGCATAGTTAGTTTAAGCGCTGACAAGATAACCCTTGAGAAATTGTTATGAACAATAAAGGCTTACAAACAACAGAGCAATGGATTGACCTTATAGCAAATAGTGAATTGCCGGCGATTACTTCCACGGCAAAGTTACTGGATAAATTTTCAAATGATGACAAGTCATCATTGCCAAAGTTAAGTGAAGCGATATTACACGATCAGGGATTATCTTCTTGTCTGTTAAAGGTCGCGAACAACATTCAGCACATCAGCATAAATAAAGTAACCACAGTTTCTCGTGCTACTGTGGTACTAGGTATTCAAACCGTTAAAAATATTTGTTTAACGGCTAAGTTAGTGTCAAGTCTGTTATCTTCAAAAAACCTCGATATAAATGTTTATGAGCAACTGACTCAGCTAATGGCTAATTCCTTTTATGCTGGCATGTTAGCAAAAATGATGGTGCCCAATTACAGTGAAGAGGTGCAAGAAGAAGTCTACTTAGCGGCTATGCTCTATCGTATCGGTGAAACCGCATTTTGGAGCGCTGGTGGTGATGTTGCGACTAAATTGGCAAATTATCAGGCTAGCTCGAGCGAAGACTTTAAAGAGTTTTGCCAAGAAACTATGGGGACTAACTTTACCGAACTAAGTAAAGGGTTAGCAGGAACATGGAATTTAAGTGACTTATTAATCAAGGCACTTGATCAACCGACCACACGCACCGATGAAATTAAAGTCATTTATTTTGCAGATAAACTCAGTTCGATAATTGATGCTCCAGAAGGAAGCGAAGAGGATTACCATCAATTATTAGCTGAGATTGCTGACATTATGGGGATCACTGTTAGGCAATTAACCGTCCGTATTGACCACACTCGTGAGCAAGCACAGAAGTTATTATCATCTTATGGCGCAGATATATTAACAGAGCGTCTTAAAAACCTGCCAACCGCCAGAGACTTTAAGACACTCGCTGATAATGCTAGCCAAGAGCATGAAGTGACCCGTGACTCAGCCATGCTTGACGGATTTATGAAGCTGACTAAGTTAATGCAAACCAGCAACGACTTTAATGAATATTTAAGCTTAGCTCTACAGAGCCTTGCGAAGACTTTCGCCTTTGATCGTAGCGCCTTTTTGATGCTGGTCGATAATAGAGCTCGCGTTAAGTCTCGAATAGTCGTTAATAAGTTTGCAGAGGCAGATGCGACAAAAATTAATATTGATATAAAGCACAGTGATAATATTATTGCTAGAGTATTGAGCAGTGACACGCCAACCATGATAAATGATCATAAAGAACAGCGTTTACGGGATCTGATCACTCAAGATATTAGTGAGTTAATTGCTGAAGGAGCGATAGCTTTTGTGCCGGTGAAAATAGGCGCCAAAGCTATTGGCGTGATGTGTTTACAACATCTAGAGAACAAAAACGATATCTCCAAACAAGATTTTCAGCAAGCTTGCGCCTTTATCGACCATCTTAATATGTGCCTGACCATGATTAAGTATCGCTAACGGCTAGAATAAGACGTTTGATTGAGTTATAGCTATCGGGGTTGAAAGTAACGACGTTATTGGAATATTTAGCCCAGTTAGCATGATCATACATCTCTTTGAGCTTCTCGGTGAAGGGCGAAGCCCTTCTGTGGCCTCTGTGGTGATTTATTTTAAATTACTGAAAAAGCAAGACACCTTTTACCACCGAGAAAGTAAATGAGGCGCTGCGCGCTACACAGAGCAAGGCATTTAAAGCCAAATATAAAGTATTATAAATTCCTGATAAGATAATTAGAGAATGACAGCAACTTTGTTATTGCAAGTTTATGATGTTGTCATTGCCGAGTTTGTTTGTAGGAATCTATTCTTTTCTCAGTTTTTATTTGTATTGGTATTAGCTCATTGTAATCCCAGCTACAATTAATTACTCGTTTGAACAAGTCTTCTGATAAACTAACGATAATTTTTGTTAATGCTATTTAGTGCCTGTTAATTCGATGAACCAATCTTCAAATAATCTACCATCAGATAATTCACCTTCAGATAAGTCACCTTCAGATAAGTCACCTTCAGAGAATCAAAGCTCAGAGACTAAAGCGAGTACTTTTAGTGCGAGCTTTACTTTAGATAAAGCGCATTATAACGAATGTTATTCTCAATCGAGCACGTTAGAGCATAATAGAAAAACCTATTTTAAAGCCAATATATTAACTGTATTTGGTTTGTTTATTTTATTGTTTACCCCGGTAAATCCTTATGCTGCTTGGTTTGTGATTGCATTAGGTATTTTAGAAACAGTTAGCGTTTACTATCACCAACCGTGGTGGGTTGTTAGGCAAATGCTGAGTAAAGCATCCGGCAGTACAGTTAATTTAACCATTGATGAGCAAGGCATACTAACAGAGTCTTTCCACGTTAATAATCGCATTTTATGGACAGATGTTACTTTCGTGACTGAAACAGAGCTTGGCTATGTTATTGGTTTTAGTTTAGGTAAGACGGCAATGGGTAAAGATATCGCCAGTAAGAGTTATATCTCTAAAAGCTGTTTGTCAGAAGATGCGATAGCGTTTATTGTAGAAAAGAAAGCTGACATTTTAGTAAGTTAAGATAACTAGATATGGTAAAACTTGCTTTTATGCGCCTTTCTAATCCAACGTTTATAGCACTTTTCTTGGTATTATGGCTGACGCTGTTACTTAGCTCACCTTATGCGTTAATCGAGTTAATAGATTACGCGCTTTTCAGTTTCTTAGGGACGTTAGGTGCTATTTTTGCTAACTCAACCGGAGCTGGCGGTGGTGTTGTATTTATTCCCTTATTCAATAAATTAAGCTTTACCGAGCAACAGGCGATAGCAACAAGTTTTGCTATCCAATGTTTTGGTATGACAGCGGGTGCTATGACTTGGTGGCATCATTATAAAACCGAAAAAACTGACTTGCGCTTATGGCAAGGTTTTAAACGCATCATCAGTATTACCACTATTGCCTCAATAATCGGTCTTTACTCGGTATTCTCTTTTAAATTAAACTCTCCTGCTTCATTGCATATAAGCTTCAGTTGGTTTTCATTGCTGCTTGGGCTTTTTATTATTATCACCATTTACTTACTGCAGCCTCATCGTGAACGCAGCCAGTTACATGTTCTAGATTACTTAGCGATTACTTTCATTGGTTTATTTGGTGGCGCGGTTACCGCATGGCTCAGTGTTGGCGTTGGTGAGCTCTTAGTCATTTACTTACTATTGCGTCATTTTGATATAAGTATGGCGGTTGCTGCTGCGGTTATTGTTTCTGCTATTACCGTATGGACAGCTATTGGTCAGGTTAGTAGTGAAGTTTATTGGCAAGTTGTGTTGTTTGCTGGCCCAGGCGCAGTATTGGGCGGTATTTTTGCTAAAACTTTAGTCACTCATTTATCGGCAACCAAGCTGAAGTTATTTTTTGCTTGTTGGTTATTAATAAGTGGCGCAGTGGGTTTAATTTAATTGATATAAAGTGATGAAATCATGATCTGTTACAAGTCTTAATGAGAGTTATTCTCAAAAACCTTGACAGGCATTGTTCTCCTTGTACAATTCGCCAACACAATAATATTTATACGATACTACAGAGACTTATTTATGTTGAAGAACTTATTAATTACTTCGCTTACAGCATTAATTCTTGCTACTAGCTTTTTGGTCGAAGCGAGTGAAGAAGTAAATGTTTATTCATATCGCCAACCTTTCCTTGTTGAGCCTTTATTTGCCAAGTTTACCGAAGAAACGGGTGTTAAAGTGAATGTCGTTTTTGCCAAAAAAGGTATGGCTGAGCGGTTAGCGCGCGAAGGTAAATATAGTCCTGCAGATATTTTATTAACCACAGATATTAGCCGCTTAATTGAATTACGTGAAAAGAACTTGGTGCAAGCAGTAAACTCGTCAGTCCTAAATCAAGCCATTCCAAAGCAATATCAAGCGCAAGACAACACTTGGTTTGCGTTGACAACGCGAGTACGTAACATTTATTCAGCTAAACGCTTAGGAAAAATTGATTTTAACTATGAAGACTTAGCTGACCCTAAATATAAAGGGCGTGTTTGTACGCGCAGCGGTAAACATCCTTATACTGTGGCATTAGTTGCTTCTATGATCAGTGAACACGGTGAAGCTGATACTTTAGACTGGCTGAAAAAAGTGAAAGGCAATTTAGCACGTAAACCACAGGGAAATGATCGTGGTCAGGTACAAGCTATCCACCAACAACTTTGTGATATCTCATTAGGTAATAGCTACTACTTCGGTAAGATGCTGAAGAATGAAAAACAAAAAGTATGGGCTGACGAAGTTTATATTAACTTCCCTAACCAAAAGAACCGTGGCGCACACATCAATATTTCAGGTGTAGCCATGGCAAAATACGCGCCTAATGCTAAAAATGCTCAAGCCTTGATGGAGTTTTTAGTGTCAAAACCAGCTCAGCAATTATATGCTGAAACTAATATGGAATACCCTGTTAGAGAAGGTGTTGCAGTTTCTGAGCTTGTTGGTTCATGGGGAAGCTATAAAGCGGATGATTTACCGTTAGAGCAAATAGCTAAAAACCGTAAAGTCGCGTTAAAGCTATTAGATCAGGCACAGTTTGATTTGTGATAGCACTGAATAACAGTAAAACATGGAAGTTATCTAGTTACCTAATAGCACTGGTCCTTATGGTGCCAGTGTTGGTTATGTTGGTTGGTGGTATTAGTGCATCAACCAATTTATTTGCTCATTTGTGGCAAACCGTATTGCCGACCTACCTTGGCAATACCCTGAAACTTGCTTTTTTAGTGGTACTGTTATCACTTATTTTTGGCGTGATAAGTGCCGCAATAATTAGCCAAACAAATATCGCTTTTAAAAAGTATCTACGTTGGTTACTACTCTTACCTTTAGCTATGCCTGCTTATTTAGTAGCATACCTCTACACGGATTTATTTGATTATGCGGGGCCTGTTCAACGGAGTTTAAGGGCTTGGTTTGGCTGGCAATCTCCGGCAGATTATTGGTTTTTTGATATTCGTACTTTACCTGGTGCCGCGTTAATGTTGGCATTAGTTCTATTCCCTTATATTTACATGCTTACTCGTGGGGCTTTTGAGCAGCAAGATCAAAGCTTAAATAGAGCGAGTCGATTACTTGGTTTAACCGCTAGACAAACTTTCTTCAAAGTATCTTTACCGCTAGCAAGACCCGCTATAGCTGTTGCCGCCAGTTTGGTGTTAATGGAAACCTTAGCTGACTTTGCCACAGTACAGTATTTTGCAGTAAATACGCTGACAACAGCGATTTATGATACTTGGTTAGGCTATGGTGACCTTGGTGCCGCTAATGCTTTAGCTAGCGTGTTAATGTTATTAGTGCTTTTTGTGGTGGTTGCAGAGCAGAAGAGTCGAGCGGGTTTACGTCATCAAAGTTCAAGACCTAATTTAGAACAAGCGTTGATTCAGTTGTCATTTAGCCAACAATTACTTGCTGGAACCTTTTGTTGGTCACTGGTTATTTTAGGTTTTATCTTACCGCTGAGTTTGTTGATAGCTATGGCTGTCGAATATAGTGATGTTAACCAGCTCACTATTTTACTATCGACCGGACTAAATTCTTTAAAAATATCAGTGGTAGCTGCAACCGTTGCCGTGATTATTGCGCTGTCATTGGGTTTTTATCAACGCCTTCATGGTGATAAATACAAACAACTACCTTTGCAAATATCAGGTTTTGGTTATGCCATACCTGGGACAGTTTTGGCGATGGCAATGTTATCGACACTCGGGCCATTAGATCATTGGCTAAATGATGGTGTTGTAATGTTAGGTTTCTCGCCGCCAGGTTTAATCTTGTCGGGTTCACTGTTTGCTATTATTTTTGCTTTAGTGGTGCGGTTTGCCGCGATTGCCAATGGCACCATTGTCAGTGGCATTAAACAAATTCCTCATTCCCTTGATTATGCACCAGCATCTTTAGGTGTCAGCTTTTCTCGCAGTTTGTTTAAGGTACATCTGCCCATATTATCTCCGGCCATTTTAGTGGCTTGGTTATTGGTCTTTGTCGAGGCGATGAAAGAATTGCCAGCGGTTTTGTTATTACGACCTTTTAATTTTGAAACCTTAAGTAGTCAAATATACCAGCTCATTTCTGATGAAATGCTTGAACAAGGCGCTTTAGGTGCGATTCTAATTGTAGTGTTTGGTCTGTTACCTATAGTGTTACTGAACCAAAGCAAGGAAAAAGTATGACCTCGTTATTAAATATCCAGCAACTTTCTATCACACTGCAGGGTAAGGTGATTTTATCAAAGCTTGAATTATCACTGAAACAAGGTGAAATCCTAGGTCTAGTCGGTGCAAGTGGTTGCGGTAAGACTACCCTGCTAAACGCGATTGCTGGTTTTAATCAATTAAGTGGTGGCAAAATATTACTGGATGGTAATGTGCTTAATGATGGCATATTTAGCTTGCCGGCAGAGCAACGCCAAGTAGGGATGATATTTCAAGATTATGCACTATTCCCTCATTTGACGGTTAAAGAAAACATTGCTTTTGGCATAGCGAAACTAACTAAAACTGAGCAAAGTGAACGTATTAGCAAGTTACTTAATATATTAAAGCTTAGTGAATATAGGGATAGTTATATCCATCAGCTTTCTGGCGGCCAGCAGCAGCGTGTTGCTATTGCTCGAGCACTTGCCCCACAACCTAAGTTACTGTTATTAGATGAGCCTTTTTCCAATATAGATGCCCGTTTACGTAATGAGTTAATGGTTGAAATAAGGCAACTATTGAAACAGTTTAATACCACGGCTATTTTTGTTACTCATAACAAAGATGAGGTATTCACCTTTGCTGACAAAATGGCTGTGATGGCACAAGGTCAATTGTTACAACTCGATGCACCAAATGTTATTTGTCAGCAGCCGAATAGTTATCAAGTTGCCGACTTTTTACAATTAGGTAGTTGGTTACCTTGCGAGATTGATAAAGCAGGCGCTAATAGCTTGCTGGGTAAGCTGAATGTAACATTAACAGCGGCAAATGAATTGGCAGGGCTCACCTACTTGTTAGTGAAGCCACAATACTTAAAATTAATGTCAACGTTTGATGAAAATACCGATACCACTACCAATGCCCAAGTTGAATACATTAGTATGACGGAGCAGGGTTACCATTATCACTTAAAAAGTCTTGATAGTAAGGCTAATGACAATAAGCTGTCATTTAGTAAGCTGAGCTTATATAGCGATGTAGCGTTACAAATGAATCAACAGGTTTGTGTAGAAGTTATACCTCATGACTTTTTGTTTTTCTCTTCTAAGCCAGCGTGATATCTGTGCAAATTTAACGCTGCAAGCTGTTACAGTTTCATTACAACATCTTACAGTCAATTGATAGCTTTACTTATATTATTTAATGACTAAATAAAGTCGTTAAATTTTAAGGAGTCTGTCATGGCATCAAGTATAGAGCTTGTTGAAAAAATACAACAACTTGAAACTAATAATAAAACTCAATCACAGCAAAACTTACTGTTAATTGAACAGGGGAATTACCTCAGTAAAGCATTCACTGAAGGTTCGCAACAATCAAGCTATCACATTGAACGAGTGGCTGTTGGTGATAGCATAGCTATTGAGTTGAAAGACTATTTACTCGATCATAACCCCGATATGATAGTGCTTGATATTGGTTTTGCTGATAGCACAGAACTATTGTTTATCCGTGATATAAGAACATTATTTCACGGGCTATTAGTGATAGTGTCAAATCAAAGCAATGAGCAAGAGCAGTTAGATGCTTTTAAACTCGGCGCGGATGATTACTTAGCGAAACCCATTGATAGTCGTATTTTGCTAATACGCATCGAAGCATTGTTTCGCCGAAAAAACGAAAGAATAAATCAAGTGGAGTTGGCTAGTTTAACGCTTGGCGATGTGTGTTTACAGCCTAAATCACAGCGATGCTTTGTTAATGGGGAGGTGGTGAAACTGACTACTTTTGAGTTTAACTTATTAAAGCTACTCATTGAGCGACAAGGGCAAATACTATCGAGAGATCAACTTTATTATACTTTGCTAAGTAGAAGTTATAATGGTGTTGAGCGAACTTTAGATGTCAGGATGTCACAATTGAGAGAAAAGCTGACTATGGCAGGCATGGAACAAAACCAAATTGAAACTGTTTGGGGCCAAGGCTACATGTTCAATACCCGCTCAGCGTAAAGCTATTTTGTGCGATAAACTAAAAAGCAGTGCATTAAAGCGCTGCTTTTCTTTATTTGAGAACTAAATTTAATTCTGAATAGCTTTATCTTATCAATTCATTTTTCTGTATACTCGGCGATATATTTTAAAGCTACCCATGTTGGAGCTATCTTTGCTAGCAGTTATACGCCTTATACTAATGACCTTATCATTGGTAATTATATGCATATTCTCTATTTGTTACTGCCTATTACGACCTTTTCATCGTGATAATGTCTATCATACAGCTAGATTTTTAGGCAAAATCACTAAGATTTTCGGTGTTGAAGTCGAAGTCAGGATCCCTAAATCAATTGACAATATTGGACCCGTTGTTTGGATAGCAAATCATCAAAATAGCTATGATCTACTAACCCACAGTAATGCTGTTCAACCAGGCACTGTTAGTGTGGGTAAAAAAAGTTTGAAGTGGATCCCTTTCTTCGGTCAAATGTATTGGCTTACTGGCAATATACTTATCGATCGGAAAAATACTAACAAGGCATTGGGCACCATTGAATTAACCGCTGAAAAAATTAAAAAGAATCAACTTTCTATTTGGATGTTTCCTGAGGGAACAAGAAGCCGCGGTCGTGGTTTATTGCCACTTAAAACCGGCGCTTTTCGAACTGCCATGCAAGCTGGAGTTCCTATCGTACCAATTTGTGCCAGTAATCAGCATGGAACAATAAACTTGAATCGCTGGGATAACGGTAAAGTAATCATTGAGTTTCTCGATCCCATTAGCCTTGATGAGTTCGAGCGAGAAAACTTAAGAGCTAAAGCGAATGAGGTTCACCAGTTAATGTCTAGTAAAATTGAACAGATTTCACTTGAAGCTGCGGCTTATAAAAAGCACTAAATTAAAAGATAAAGCAATATATAAATAGGTAATCACATGATTGATGAAGAATTACAACAATGGTACAGCCACACAGAGATGTTAATTTCTGAGCTACTTGAAGATGGTACTAACGATGAAGTTTATCATACCATTGAGCATCATTTTGCTAGCAGTGACTTTGAGTTACTTGAAAAAGCCGCTGTTACTGCCTTTAAACTTGGCTTAGAAATAGAAGAGCCAGAAGAAGCTGAATTAGAAAATGGCGAGAAAGTGTTTGCCTTTGATATTGTCACTGAGCAAATGCTTGATATTGATTTAATAAAAAAAGAAACTAAGTCTATGTTTGATTTGGCGAAAAAATGTAAAGTCGACTATGATGGTTGGGGAACATATTTCGAAGAGTAGGTGGAAGTGAATTTAGATAATCTAATCTAAGGCTTGAACACTTGTACTAAATGCCTTAGAATCCGTCCAAATTATAAGCTAATACTGTCAGTTTAATATCATTTTGCTGGGTTACTTGGTATTAGCTATACTTCACATCGCTCTGCAACACTAAGGACAGTAAACCATGGAATGGCTTAGCAATTCATTAGCACAAGATCCCATTGTATTATTTTCATCAATAGGTATTGTTATCACTATTTTTATCTTAGCAGCAAGAAAAGCACATCTAAACTATGTGGCTAAAATGAAGAAAATTAATGAGGCGTTTAACCCTAAGAAAGGTTAAAGCACCTTGGCGCAATTATTAGCACTACGCCTGAAACTATCTTAAGCACTATCCCCGAAGATATCCTAAGCTAATCATCAACCTAATATTGAGCAGTAGAATCCCTAACAATAAGTTTAGGTACATACTTGCTAATAGTCGGTTGATTCTTCTGTTTACGCACTTGGCTAATAAGTAAGTTTGCTGCATCTTCAGCAATCTCATTATTTGGTTGATCGGCCGTGGTAAGTTTAGGCCAGGTTTGTCTAGAGAATGGGCTGTTTTCAAAACCAACAATTGATAATTGCTCAGGAATAGAAATGTTCATTAACCTTGCAGCAAATAATGCCCCGGCAGCAATTTCATCGTTACAAGAAAAGATCGCTGTAGGGCGGACTCCTTTGTTTTGATCAGACATTAGTTGCTTAGCACCATTAACCCCTGAATCAAAAGAGTAGTCACCTTCGATTACTAGTTCTTTTTTAAAGTCTATATTATTTTCTTTTAACGCTATTCGGTAACCTTTATAACGCTCAATAGTTGACATATGCTTGGCATCACCAGCAATAAAACCAATATCTTTATGACCAAGCTCGATAAGGTGTTGGGTAATTGTATGAGATGCTTCCCTATCGTTTACCATGACACATGGCGTGAGATCATCGGGAGCAATATCCCCTGACATTATTCGAACAACTTTAACATCAAGTGCGGTTAATGATTTTACAAACTCAGGCATTTCAGAAAGCGGAGGCGTTAGAATTAAGCCAGCAATGCGTGCTTGCTTGACCATGCTAACCACTTCTTCCGTAACCTTTTCATTTTTAGCATCACAAGGGTGAATTAATAGCTCGAAGCCTTGTTGCTTGCAGGCTGATAAAATACCGTTTTGCATATCAATAATGTAATAAGCATTCGGGTTATCATAGATATAAGCGACAGAGAATGATTTTGTTCCAGCAAGGTTACGTGCTGATAAATTTGGCTGGTAATTAAGAAGTTCAACCGCTTGTTGAACTTTTTCACGAGTTAACTGGCGAACTGATGACTCATTATTGATTACACGCGATACTGTTTTTATTGAGACACCAGCTTTTTTTGCTACGTCATTTATAGTCGCTTTCATTTGCAGTTAACCCTGTTCTTATTGTTATTTATCCGCTGGCAATACCAGAGTTGGTATTATTGCACAGCCCCTGAGTAGTAATCTATAGACTTTTACAGTATTCTAGAAGGTATTAATAATTGACAGCGCTGTCATTTTTTAATAGGGTAGCATGAAAAGAACGCAGTACATAATAGTTAAATGGAGTAAATACTCTGTTTTTAATTGTGTTTAAGCCAATAACCGTGTCTCAAATACCTGATAGGAATTAGTATGTCATCTCGTCAAACATTAGCTAGCTGGAAGAAACTTCAGCTACTGGCCCAAGATAAAAAATCTCAGCACATGAACACCTTGTTTGCACAAGATAGCGAGCGCTTCAATAAGTTCTCTATTGAACTGCCAAACATGCTGCTTGATTACTCAAAAAACCTTATTGATAGTGAAACCATTGATGCTTTACTAGCATTAGCTGAAGAAACTGAAGTGTGTGATTGGCGCGCTAAAATGTTTTCAGGTGAAAAAATCAATAAAACAGAAGACAGAGCTGTTTTACATACCGCGCTGCGTCGTCAAAGTGATGAACCGCTAATTATCGATGGTGAGAATGTTACTGACCATGTACAAAAACAATTAGCTGAGATGGAAGTCTTTGTAAACAAAGTACGTCAAGGGCATTGGTTAGGTTATTCAGGAAAACGTATTACTGATATCGTTAATATCGGTGTCGGTGGTTCAAACCTTGGTCCGCAAATGGTAACCGAAGCATTAAAGCATTACAGCGATGGTAGTGTGAATGTACATTACGTATCTAATGTTGATGGTGCGCAAATTGCTGAAGTACTTCGCCCTTTAGAACCTGAAAAAGTGCTTTTTATTGTCTCAAGTAAAACTTTTACTACAACTGAGACTATGACTAATGCAAAGACAGCTATTAATTGGTTAACGAGTGCATCGTTTGATGAAAAGTCAGTGGCCAAACACTTTGTTGCGGTAACTGCGAACAAAGAAAATGCCATGAGTTTCGGTATTGAAGAGCAGAACATTTTTGATATGTGGGACTGGGTTGGCGGTCGCTTCTCTTTATGGTCTGCTATCGGTTTAGCAATTGCACTTGATTTAGGCTTTGATAAGTTTAAAGAGTTACTTGCCGGTGCTCACGATATGGATCAGCATTTTATCAGCGCCCCATTAAAAGATAACTTCCCTGCGATTATGGCATTAATCAGTGTCTGGAACACCACCTTCTTAGGCTCTCAATCTCAAGCAATTCTACCTTACGATCAAACGTTACATATGTTGACCGCTTACTTACAGCAAGCGGAGATGGAAAGTAATGGTAAGTCGGTTAGTTGGGATGGCGATGAAGTTGATTACGCCACAGTGCCTTCAATATGGGGCGAGCTTGGTATCAATGGACAACATGCTTTTTATCAATACTTACATCAAAGTAACAACGTTGTGCCAGCGGACTTTATCGGTTCAGTTGAAAGTGTCACACCAGTAAAAGGGCATCATGAAACGTTAATGGCTAACTTCTTCGCACAAACCCAAGCGTTAATGGCTGGTGTTAATGAAGAGCAAGTTAGGGCTGATTTAAAGGCGAAAGGACGTACTGCGGATTATATTGATAAAGTTGCACCTCATAAGGTACACAAAGGTAATAGACCAACCAATACCATCTTATTGAAATGTATCAACCCTAGAAACCTTGGTAGCTTAATTGCCGCTTATGAGCACAAGATCTTCGTCCAAGGCATTATTTTGCAAATTTGTTCGTTTGATCAGTGGGGGGTTGAACTTGGCAAAGGTCTCGCGGCTGAAATTCAAGATGAACTAGAGTCAGATAATATTTCTGAAGAGCATGACTGTTCAACAGCAAGTCTATTAAAGTTCTACCAATCAGCAAAATAATTAACAATTACATTTTGGCGCTTAATTGTTAAAAACACATTACCCACAGCCAAATCTAAAGTAAGTGTCGATATAAAAGCTAATCCCTTTATCAGGGGTTAGCTTTTTTTTGTCGACAAATCAAATGATTCAAAAAAATAACTTTTACGCTTTCTTAAATTATTCGTGAATTAATATGCTAAAAAACGGAATAAAAAGTCATGCAGGAATCTATTGTGAGTTTTTTTCATACAAAAACTGCTAACTTTTTCGATAAATGCATAATTGATAACAAAATAAATTAATTGAAAAATCCTTAAAATTCAGTCGCTTTGTGTTTTTTTGTGACCATGCTGCAATTTTTAGTGAATTTATTCTGGTCAAACGTAAAAATAAACGTTATGGTTTTATAAGTCTTATGACAGCGTTGTCATTAAATATTGACAGCGCTGTCGTAAAACCAAAAAAATTATTCTAAGTACAAATAAAACATTTTAAAAAACAAAACGTGTGTAAGGGAAAGTCGATGTCAACTAAAACATTTAAAAAAGGCGCATTAGCAAGTTCAATCGCTATGATCCTAGCTGGTGTATCTTCACAAGCTATGGCAGCCGAAGAAGCAGCTTCTGAAGTAAACAAAGAAGAAGTTGAAGTTATCCAGGTAACTGGTATCCGTGGTTCATTAAAAGCCTCACTAAACGCTAAGCGTTTTTCAAACTCAGTGGTAGATGCTGTATCTTCAGAAGATATCGGTAAATTCCCTGATGGAGATGTTGGTGAGTCATTAGCACGTATCCCAGGTGTTGCTGTTAACCGTCAGTTTGGTCAAGGCCAACAAGTATCAATTCGTGGTGCTTCTTCACAGTTAACGCGTACTTTATTAAATGGTCACTCAGTAGCTTCTACTGGTTGGTATGACCAACAGTCAATTGACCGTAGCTTTAACTATACATTATTACCACCTGAACTAGTTGGCGGTATTGAAGTATACAAATCTTCACAAGCAGATATCGTTGAAGGTGGTATCGGTGGTACTGTAATCGTAAAAACGCGTAAGCCTCTAGATTTAGATGCAAACACAATTTTTGCTAGCGTAAAAGCTGACTACGGTACAGTATCTGAAGAAGTTAACCCTGAGCTTTCTGGCTTATACAGCTGGAAAAATGATTCAGAAAATTTTGGTGTTTTAGTTGCAGCTTCTGTTTCTGATAAGCAATACCAACGTAACGGTATCGAGTCTTTATTAGGTTGGGGTGACATTGTTCCGACAACCTTCCAACAAGATCGTAACCGTACAGCACTTAACCTTGCGCTACAATTTGCTCCTACTGATGAGTTAGAGTTCGGTCTTAACGTAATGACATTAGATCTTGAAGCGAACAATGCTAACACTTCTTTATTCGTTATGTTCCCAGATGACAAAGATGCTGCTTGTAATCAAACAAACGCTGCTGGTGCATGTACTTTTTACACTCGTCCAGGTACAGGTGCTAACCCAGGTTGGGCACAAACTTGGGCACGTAAAACAGGTATGACATCTGACACTGTTGATTTTGATTGGAAATACGAAGCAGACAGCTTCACTGTTTCAGGTCGTGTTGGTAACACTAAATCTGAAGGTGGTACTGATTTAACTGCAAACTACGGTTTCTGGTTAGGTACTCCAGCTGATTACGCAGGTACTTATGATGCAACTGGTGATGTTATTAACATTGATGTAGCTAACAAATCTTTTGAAGCTTCAGACTTTCAAGGTGATTTAGCTTCTGCTGGTTGGGCGACGAAAAGACAACCGAACTCAGATGAAGAAACTTACTTAAACCTAGATGTTGAAGTACCTGTAGATTTAGGCATTGTTTCAACCATTAAAACTGGTTTACGTTATGCAGATCACTCTGTTAAGCAAGAGACTTTTAATCTAGTTGATACAGATATCGTTGCGCAAAACGCATCTGCATTTTACTCAGGAACAGTTTCTTCAGGTGCAGGTTACACATTACCTAACCCTAACTTAGATGCAATGATTGCTGATGCTAGCTCTTTTATTACTGGTGAAGAAGTAGACAAACCAGGTTACGGGACGGTTGAAGAAGAAAACCTTTCATTATATGTAATGGCTGATTTCGACGGTGACGGTTACCGTGGTAACTTTGGTGTTCGTTATGTATCAACTGATGCATCATCAGATTACTATGCACTAGATGCTCAAGGTAACTATGCTGATACATTATCAACTGATACTGCTAGCTACTCAGAGATCTTACCAAGTGTAAACGTTGCATTTGATTTAGCTGAGGACTTAATTTTACGTACTGCTGCTGCACAAGTAATGTCTCGTCCTAACTACTCTGATATGTTCTCTGCTTCATCTTTAGCAGGTTACAATGACGGTACTGCTGGTAACGAAGTTCTTTCAAAAGGTAATGTTGGCTTAGAACCATTTAAAGCTTTCCAAGCTGATTTAGGTATTGAATGGTACTTCTCTGAAGACGGTATGGCTGGTGCGACTTTATTCTATAAAGACGTAAGCTCATTCATCTCAACTACACAAGTATTAAACCAACAAATCGGTATTGAAGATAACGATTTAATCGCAGCTGGTGGAAGCTCATGTGGTACTGGCGTATATGATTGTTGGACTAAGTCTACAAACTATAACGCAGACGGTGGTAGCATTACAGGTTTAGAACTACAACTTCAAGACGCATTCGATAACGGTTTTGGTTACTCACTAAACTACACGTATGCTGATGCAAGTTCTCCTGCTGATAACTACCCTGATCAAGTTGCTATTTTCTCTGATTCTTCAGAGCATACGGTAAACACAGTTGGTTTCTACGAGAATGATAACTTCTCAGCTCGTTTAGCTTATAACTGGCGTTCAGAGTACATGATTCGTGAATTACCAGGTTTCTACGGTAACCGTGAACATCAAGCCTACGGTACACTAGATTTTAGTACTACTTGGTCTGCGACTGAATACTTAGACGTTACTTTTGAAGCGGCTAACATTTTAGAAGAAGATAGTGTTCAAATTGGTGTTGCACCACTTACAGCAGAAGTTAAAGATGAGCTTAAAGGTGGTTACCCAGCATGGAGCTTCGATGGCGAAGCTACATTTAAGCTAGGTGTTGCGGTTCGTTTCTAAGAAACAATCGTTAACTAAAAACTAACTTTTAGTTTAAAGAAAGCCCAGCATTTGCTGGGCTTTTTTATTAGTAAAAATTATTTTTACTTATTGTATTTTAAGTATGTTTTAAGTGTGATTAATATTTTTTAATGCTATTTTTTCGCTAGTTCAAATAGTATTAATATGAGGCATTGTTAATAACTTTTCGACTATCACAGGCACTCATTCAGTGATATAAATAAGGGTTATTGATTTAGTTAAAGATAAGCTAAAAAGAAGTTAAAGAGGGTGTTATGACAATTAAAAGAGTCGTTATTGTTGGCGGTGGTACTGCGGGATGGTTAGCTGCAAATCACCTAGGAAAACAGCTGCACAATAATGAGCAGGTATCTGTCACCCTGATTGAGTCACCCGATATACCGCCGATTGGTGTTGGTGAAGGCACGGTGCCTAATATCAGAAAAACCTTAGCGAGCTTTGGTATTAGTGAAACTGAATTTTTCAGGCGCTGTGAAGCCACGTTTAAACAATCCATTAAGTTTATTAATTGGATGGATAAAGACAGCTCGACCAAAGAAAACTACTTCCATCACTTATTCGATGTGCCAAGTAAGTATGGTGAGGATCTTACTGCGCAATGGTTTAAGGAAGGCCAAGAAAAACATTATGCCGACTTTGTCTCTGCACAGCATAGTGCTTGTGAGCAAGCCAAAGCCCCCAAGTTCATCACTACGCCAGAGTATCAAGGTGACTTAGGTTATGCTTACCATTTAAATGCAGCCAAGTTTGCAGAGTTGTTAGCTGAGAATGCCACAGAAAAATTTGGCGTAGAGCACCTTAAGGCTAATGTTAAGCAAGTTGAGCTAAATGATGACGGGGAAATTACATCTCTCATAACGGATGCGTATGGTGAGCAAGCTTATGACTTTTATGTTGACTGTTCTGGTTTTGAATCACTACTCATAGATAAAACCCTTAACGTACCTTTTGTCGATAAATCAAAAGAGTTATTAGTTAATACAGCGCTTGTAGTGCAAGTGCCCACAAAAGAGACTGATGAAATTCCGCCTTATACTTTAGCGACCGCGCATCAGGCTGGTTGGATTTGGGATATCGCGTTAACTAATCGCCGTGGTGTCGGTTTTGTTTACTCGAACAACCACATGTCTGATGAAGAGGCCACGGCTAAGTTAGATAGATATTTAGACGGCAATAAAGAAGGCTTAAGCTATCGGAAATTACCAATGAAGGTTGGCCACAGAGAAAAATTTTGGCATAAAAACTGTGTGGTTTTAGGCTTAGCACAAGGTTTTTTAGAGCCCCTTGAAGCAAGCTCCATTTTGTTAACAGATTTTGCTGCTAACTTCTTAGGCGATAGGTTCCCAGAATCAAAAGCGGATATGGCAGGCTTAGAGAAACGTTTTAATCATGTGATGGGCTATGCGTGGGATCGCGTAGTTGATTTTGTTAAGTTACATTACTGCATTTCTGATAGAACTGATTCACAATTCTGGTTAGATAATAAAAAGCCAGAAACCATTCCTGAAACCTTGAAGGAAAGGTTAGCCTTGTGGCAGCAATTCACGCCACAAAAAGAAGACTTCTTTAGTAAATTTGAAGTATTTGATTATGATAATTACCTGTATTTACTGTATGGCATGGACTTTAACACTAAGTTAGCTGTAAAGGATGCAAATTATCAACATAACGCTAAGCAGCATGCGCAGAATATTGTTGATGTGAGTGAGCAGCTTAATAATGCACTACCTAATCACAGAGAGCTAATTAACAAGATCAAACAATACGGCATGCAACCTTTATAGAGGTAGCCGTAAAGTATTAAGGGTAAAAAAATAAGATAGTATGAAAGGCTAGCAACTCATGATAGCCTTTTTTGTTAGCGTGCTTATTCTAAACAAGCTGACTAATTATTCTCAGGCCATTTCTCAGCATATAAACTTTTTAGCTGTTGTTGATGATCAATAAAGTGCTGGCTAACTGTTTGGCAATAGTTTTCAATATCTGCTGTTGGCGCGACCTTAGTCGTTATCGGTGCACTAGATAAGCGCTCAGGAAAACGTTTTTTACCTGCAAACAAACAGTACCAACTCTGTCTCTTATACACATCTGACGCTG
>OLII01000144.1_pt1 | contig 26930 bp, 25 predicted proteins | sample 1609481 | NCBI WGS metagenome assembly OLII01 (sample SAMN05416859, study PRJEB24817) | seawater metagenome | isolation source: Sea water | place: Canada:Atlantic | collected 2013-11 | reverse complement strand
GTAGATCGTCGGCAGCGTCAGATGTGTATAAGAGACAGCGGCGATGTTGTCGTCGGCATCCCACTCCAGCTCTGGCGGCACGTTCTGCTCGGCAATGAACACCGATTCGCGGATACGGCGGATGTCGGCGTTGTCTTTCTGCCAATCGGCCAGGCGTACTTCGATCTTATTCATTGGCAAATCCCAGGCTTCCTTGCTTGACCAGTTCGCAGATCAGGGTAAGGCCATTTTCGTCGCCAAGCCATGGCGCGAGGTTTTCCACGTGCAGGGCGTCGGCGGCGCAGATCAGCTTGAGCAGGTCGCGCAGTTCGCCCGGCAGCAGGCGGCTCTGGCCGCTGGCGAACAGCAGCACGTTGTCGTCGACTTCCGACCAGGCCAGGCGCGCGCTCGGGTTGCGGATCAGGATCGCACCCTGTTCCAGGCTGTCGATCAGGTCTTCTTCGCTCAGTGCCTCGCCAGCCACCAGTTCCGGGTAGCGTGGTTCGGTCATGAACTGGCCGAACCAGGTCAGCAGCAGGCGCTCGTCGCTCATGTGCTCGGCCAGCAGGCCCTTGAGGCGGTCCAGGGCGTCGCGCTGGATCTGGTGCGGGTCGCTCACTGGCTGGGCGTCGGCGTCGGTGTAGCGCTCTTCGTCAGGCAGGAACTGGCTGAGGAAGTCGGTGAAGTGGGTCAGCACTTCGGCGGCGCTCGGCGCGCGGAAGCCGACCGAATAGGTCAGGCAGTCGTCTTCGGCCACACCGTAGTGGGCCAGGCGCGGTGGCAGGTAGAGCATGTCGCCCGGTTCCAGGGTCCACTCATCGGTCTGCTCGAAGTCGGCCAGGATGCGCAGGTCGGCGTGCTCGATCAGCGGGCTGTCGCTGTCGCACATCTGGCCGATCTTCCAGTTGCGCTTGCCCTGGCCTTGCAGCAGGAACACGTCGTAGTTGTCGAAGTGCGGGCCCACGCTGCCACCCGGGGCGGCGAAGCTGATCATCACGTCGTCGATGCGCCAGCTTGGCAGAAAGCGAAAGCTCTCCAGCAGCTCGCCCACTTCCGGCACGAACTGGTCGACGGCTTGTACCAGCAGGGTCCAGTCGCGCTCAGGCAGGGTGCTGAAGGTATCGTCGTCGAACGGGCCGCGGCGCAGTTCCCACGGGCGCTCGCCATGTTCGATGACCAGGCGCGATTCGACTTCCTCTTCCAGTGCCAGGCCGGCCAGTTCATCGGCATCGATCGGGCTTTCGAAATCAGGGAAGGCCTGGCGAACCAGCAGGGGCTTCTTCTGCCAGTAGTCGCGCAGGAATTCGCGGGCAGTCAGGCCGCCCAGCAGCTGAAGTGGGATATCAGGATTCATGTGTAACCTATTGAAAAAAAGTAATTTTCTTTCAGCAATAAAAACGCCCGGCCAAGCCGGGCGTCAAAACGCGGGGGCAATCAGATGCGTTTGGCTTGTGCCGCGGCATTACCGATGTAGTTGGCCGGGGTCAGCTTCTTCAGCTCGGCGCGGGCTTCGGCCGGCATGTCCAGGCCATCGATGAAGGTTAACAGCGCTTCAGGGCTGATACCTTTGCCGCGGGTCAGCTCTTTGAGCTTCTCGTACGGGTTTTCGATGTCGTAGCGGCGCATCACGGTCTGGATCGGCTCGGCCAGGACTTCCCAGCAGGCGTCCAGGTCTTCGGCGATGCGGGCTTCGTTGATTTCCAGCTTGCTGATGCCCTTGAGGCTGGCCTCGTAGGCGATCACGCTGTGGGCGAAACCGACGCCCAGGTTGCGCAGCACGGTGGAGTCGGTCAGGTCGCGCTGCCAGCGCGAGATCGGCAGCTTGCTGGCCAGGTGCTGGAACAGCGCGTTGGCGATGCCCAGGTTGCCTTCGGAGTTCTCGAAGTCGATCGGGTTGACCTTGTGCGGCATGGTCGAGGAACCGATTTCGCCGGCAATGGTGCGCTGCTTGAAGTAGCCCAGCGAGATGTAGCCCCAGATATCGCGATCGAAGTCGATCAGGATGGTATTGAAGCGGGCGATCGCGTCGAACAGCTCGGCAATGTAGTCATGCGGTTCGATCTGGGTGGTGTAGGGGTTGAACACCAGGCCCAGCTCGTCTTCGATGAAGGCGCGGGCGTTGGCTTCCCAGTCGATCTGCGGGTAGGCCGACAGGTGGGCGTTGTAGTTGCCCACGGCGCCGTTGATCTTGCCCAGCAGCGGCACGGCGGCAACCTGGGCGATCTGGCGCTCCAGGCGGTACACCACGTTGGCCAGCTCTTTGCCCAGGGTAGTCGGCGAAGCCGGCTGGCCGTGGGTGCGCGACAGCATCGGTACGTCGGCGAAGCGGTGGGCCAGTTCGCGGATCGACTCGGCGATCTGGCGCATCAGCGGCAGCAGCACGCTGTCGCGGCCTTCGCGCAGCATCAGGCCGTGGGACAGGTTGTTGATGTCCTCGCTGGTGCAGGCGAAGTGGATGAACTCGCTGACCTTGGCCAGTTCCGGCAGCTGGGCGGCCTGCTCCTTGAGCAGGTACTCGATGGCCTTGACGTCGTGGTTGGTGGTGCGCTCGATCTCTTTGACGCGCTCGGCGTGCTCGAGGGCGAAGTCGTCGGCCAGGGCGTTGAGCACGGCGTTGGCTTCGGCGGAAAACGCTGGTACTTCAGCGATTTGCGGGTGGGCGGCCAGGCGCTGGAGCCAGCGGACCTCAACCAGGGCGCGGAAACGGATCAGGCCGTATTCGCTGAAGATGGGGCGCAGGGCCTGGGTTTTGCCGGCGTAGCGGCCGTCAACAGGGGAAACCGCAGTGAGCGAGGAAAGCTGCATGGGGTGTTCTCGGACAGTCGGGCAACGAAAAGGGCGCATATCATACATGAAAAACGCGCCCGGGTTTTGAGGGTGACAAAAGGTCTTTCGGGCCTTTTCGCTGGCAAGCCAGCGAAGGCCGCGACGCGGTCAGGGTCAGCCGCGCAGCATCGGGTACAGCTCCTTGAGCAGCTTGCGCCGGCTGATCACCAGCTGCCAGCGGTGCCCGCCCAGCTGGCGCCACAGGCGCGCAGCACGGATGCCGGCCAGCAGCAGGGCGCGGATCTTCGAGGCATTGTTGGGCTGCTGCAGGTTGCGCATGTCGCCATGCACCTGGATACGCTGGCGCAGGGTGCTCAGGGTGTCCTGGTAGAGGGCGCCGCACGAAGCGATCACGTTTTCATGCACCAGGCCGAAATGATCGGCCTGGGACTGGATCTGCGGCAGGCGCTTGCCGATGGTGTCGAGCATGTCGCCACGCTTGGCCAGCTGGCGCTCCAGGCCCAGCATCGACAAGGCGTAGCGCAGCGGCTCGCGCTGCAGGCTGGCAGGGTCGCGCTCCAGCGCGCTGGCCAGGGCGCGGTAGCCATCCTTGAGGTTCAGGTCGTCACCGCCGAACACCTCCAGGGTGTCCTTGGGGTCGCGTACCAGCAGGCTGCCGAGCATGCAGCCCAGGTCGGCCTCGCTGGCCTGGCCCGTGCGGGCGATTCGGTCGACCAGCACGGCGGCCTGGAATACCCCGCCCAGGGCGACCAGTTGCTCTTGCATCTGGTTCATCAGCGGCTGCTCCAGGGCTCGGCCACTTCGATCACACCGCCCCCCAGGCATACCTCACCGTCATAGAACACCACCGACTGGCCCGGCGTCACGGCGCGCTGCGGCTCGTCGAAAACGGCGCGGTAGCCGCTTGCGGTGCGTTCCAGGGTGCACGCCTGGTCGCTCTGGCGGTAGCGCACCTTGGCCGTCAGCTGGCGCGGGCTGGAGAGGTCGACGGGGTTGACCCAGAAGATCTCCGAGGCGAGCAGGGCGCGGGAGAACAGCCACGGGTGCTCGTTGCCCTGGCCGACCACCAGCACGTTGCGGCTGAGGTCTTTCTCCAGCACGTACCACGGCTCGTCGCTGGCATCCTTGAGGCCGCCGATGCCCAGGCCCTGACGCTGGCCGATGGTGTGGTACATCAGGCCGTGGTGCTGGCCGATGACTTCACCCTCGGTGGTCTGGATTTCACCGGGCTGCGCCGGCAGGTATTGCTTGAGAAAATCGCTGAAGCGGCGCTCGCCGATAAAGCAGATACCGGTGGAGTCCTTCTTCTTGGCCGTGGCCAGGCCGTGTTTTTCGGCGATGGCGCGCACCTCGGGCTTTTCCAGTTCGCCCACCGGGAACAGTGTGCGGGCGATCTGCTCGCCGCCGACGGCGTGCAGGAAGTAGCTCTGGTCCTTGTTCGGGTCCAGGCCCTTGAGCAGCTCGGTACGCCCGTCGATGTCGCGGCGGCGCACATAGTGGCCGGTGGCGATCAGGTCGGCACCGAGCATCAGGGCGTAGTCGAGGAACGCCTTGAACTTGATTTCGCGGTTGCACAGGATGTCCGGGTTCGGCGTGCGCCCGGCCTTGTACTCTTCCAGGAAGTGCTCGAACACGTGGTCCCAGTACTCGGCGGCAAAGTTGGCAGTGTGCAGCTTGATGCCGATGCGGTCGCACACGGCCTGGGCATCGGCCAGGTCTTCGCGGGCGGTGCAGTATTCGGTGCCGTCGTCCTCTTCCCAGTTCTTCATGAACAGGCCTTCCACCTGGTAGCCCTGCTCGATCAGCAGGAGGGCGGAGACGGAAGAGTCCACGCCGCCGGACATGCCGACGATGACGCGTGTCTTTTCGGGTTCGTAGAGTGCTGGACTGGTCATAGGTACCGGCTGTGTATCTGGAAAAAGACGTCGATTCTATCAGGCTGCGCCGCGCAAGGCGAAAGCCGCGGCTTCAATTGCGGATCAGGCTCAGGCTGTGCAGCGGGCCGGCCAGGTAGTCGTCGATGCATTGCGGCACCAGCTCGCTGCGCCAGCGCTCGGGATCTGCCAGCAGTTCGTCGCGGGTGAGCCAGGTGGCGCGCACGATGTCGGTGTCCAGGGCGCGTTCGGGGTGGTGGCGAAGCGGGCGGGCAGCGAAGCAGATGCGCTGGTAGGTCACGCCATTGCTGGGGGCGGTATAGAGGTAGATGCCGACGATGCCGGTAAGCTCGACGTCCCAGGCGGTTTCTTCGAGGGTCTCGCGCAGGGCGGCTTCGAGCAGGGTTTCGTTGGCTTCGAGGTGGCCGGCGGGCTGGTTGAAGACGTGCCGGCCGGCCTTGAATTCCTCGACCAGCAGGAAGCGGCCGTTGTCTTCGACGATGGTGGCGACGGTGATGTGGGGTTGCCAGGTCATGCGGGTGCCTTCGTAGTGGGGTGGCGTGCCTCTTCGCCGGCAAGGCCGGCTCCTACAAAGGGCTGTAGGAGCCGGCCTTGCCGGCGAAGAGGGCGCCGCCGATGTCCAGAAAGCACAAACCCCGGTGCGTGGCCGGGGTCTGTGTGTCAGCTCAAGCCAACCTTACAGCGCGGCAACCGCGTTGTTGAAGGTCTGGCTCGGGCGCATTGCCTTGGCGGTCAGCTCGGCATCGGGGTAGTAGTAACCACCGATTTCAACCGGCTTGCCCTGGACTGCGTTGAGCTCGGCGACGATGGTCGCTTCGTTCTCGGTCAGTGCCTTGGCCAGCGGTGCGAAGCGTGCTTGCAGCGCCGCGTCATCGGTCTGTGCAGCCAGTGCCTGGGCCCAGTACAGGGTCAGGTAGAAGTGGCTGCCACGGTTGTCGATGCTGCCAACCTTGCGCGCAGGGGACTTGTTGTTGTCCAGGAACTGGCCGGTGGCCTGGTCCAGGGTCGCAGCCAGTACCTTGGCCTTGGGGTTGGCGTAGGCGGTGCTCAGGTGCTCGAGCGAAGCTGCCAGGGCCAGGAACTCGCCCAGCGAATCCCAGCGCAGGAAGTTTTCTTCCACCAGCTGTTGCACGTGCTTGGGTGCCGAACCGCCGGCGCCGGTTTCGAACAGGCCGCCGTTGTTCATCAGCGGCACGATCGACAGCATCTTGGCGCTGGTGCCCAGCTCCATGATCGGGAACAGGTCGGTCAGGTAGTCACGCAGCACGTTGCCGGTGACCGAGATGGTGTCTTCGCCGGCACGGATGCGCTGCAGCGAAACCTTCATGGCCTCGACAGGCGACAGGACGCGGATGTCCAGGCCGGTGGTGTCGTGGTCTTTCAGGTACTTCTGGACCTTCTCGATCAGCACGCCGTCGTGGGCGCGTTGCGGGTCGAGCCAGAAGATCGCCGGGGTGGCGCTGGCGCGGGCACGGTTGACGGCCAGCTTGACCCAGTCCTGAATCGGCGCGTCCTTGGTCTGGCACATGCGGAAGATGTCGCCGGCTTCGACGTCCTGGGACAGCAGCAGGTTGCCCTTGCCGTCGACGACGCGGATCACGCCATCAGCCTTGGCCTGGAAGGTCTTGTCGTGGGAGCCATACTCTTCGGCCTTCTGTGCCATCAGGCCGACGTTCGGCACGCTGCCCATGGTGGTAGGGTCGAAGGCGCCGTGTTGCTTGCAGTCTTCGATCACCGCCTGGTAGATGGTGGCGTAGCAGCGATCCGGGATCACTGCCTTGGTGTCTTGCAGCTGGCCTTCGGTGTTCCACATCTTGCCCGAGTCGCGGATCATCGCCGGCATCGAGGCGTCGACGATGACGTCGCTCGGCACGTGCAGGTTGGTGATGCCCTTGTCGGAGTTGACCATGGCCAGCGCCGGGCGCACGGCATACACGGCCTGCACGTCGGCTTCGATCTGGGCCTGCTGTTCGGCTGGCAGGTCCTTGATGCGGGCGTACAGGTCGCCGATGCCGTTGTTCAGGTTGAAGCCGACCTGCTCCAGTACGGCGGCGTGCTTGGTCAGCGCGTCCTTGTAGTACTCGGCGACGATCTGGCCGAACATGATCGGGTCGGAGACCTTCATCATGGTGGCTTTCAGGTGAACCGACAGCAGTACGCCCTGGGCCTTGGCTTCTTCGATCTGGGCAGCGATGAAGCTGCGCAGGGCCTTGGTGCTGAGCACGGCGCAGTCGACGATTTCGCCGGCCTTGACCGCGGTCTTTTCTTTCAGGACGGTGGTCGAACCGTCCTTGGCCAGCAGTTCGATGCGCAGGCTGTCATCGGCTTCGATCAGCGCGGCTTTTTCGCTGCCGTAGAAGTCGCCGTTGTCCATGTGCGCGACGTGCGACTTGGAGTCGGCTGCCCAGGCGCCCATCTTGTGCGGGTGCTTGCGGGCGTAGTTCTTGACCGACAGCGGTGCGCGGCGGTCGGAGTTGCCTTCGCGCAGTACCGGGTTCACGGCGCTGCCCTTGATGCGGTCGTAGCGGGCGCGGGCTTCTTTTTCCGCGTCGGTGCTGACGGTGTCCGGGTAGTCCGGGATGTTGAAGCCCTTGGCTTGCAGTTCCTTGATCGCGGCCTTCAGCTGCGGTACCGAGGCGCTGATGTTCGGCAGCTTGATGATGTTGGCTTCAGGTGTGGTTGCCAGTTGGCCCAGTTCTGCCAGGTGGTCGGCCACTTGCTTGTCGGCGCCGAGCTGTTCAGGGAAGGCAGAGAGGATACGGCCAGCGAGCGAGATGTCACGGGTTTCGACGGCGATGTCGGCAGTGGCGGTGAACGCTTCGACGATGGGCAGCAGTGAGTAGGTGGCGAGGGCGGGGGCTTCGTCGGTGAAGGTGTAGATGATCTTGGATCGGGTGGGCATATTCGGGTTAACTCTCTGTTTTGCTGAGCGTGCGCGGAATCTCGAGGGGTGCGCAGGATAGGCGCTTCGCTCAAGCGGATCCATGAGCAGAAAGTCGAGGATTCCGGGCTGTGATGGTGGGTTGCATCAGTCGAGTGTCAAACGGCTGAACTGCGGTAACAGCCCAGTCTTGTCGGGGCCGGACGTCTCTATTCGGACCGGTCGCCCCCAGTGACCCTTTGGTCACCGGCGGAGTATATCAAACCCTTGGTCGTAATCATCAAGGTCAACATGTCGGATGGCCACTTTTAGACCAAAGACGTAGAGCGTTTTACGCTGGTATGACGGTTTTTTCGGCGAGGTTTGCGTCTGCGTTCAACTGGGTTAGGCTCTGGGGATTGCATGAAGTCCTATCAACCAGAAAAAAGCGGAGTGCAGCATGGGATACCAGAAAATCAAGGTTCCGGCAGTCGGTGACAAAATCACCGTCAACGCAGACCATTCTCTCAATGTTCCCGACAATCCGATCATCCCCTTCATTGAAGGTGACGGTATTGGCGTCGATGTCAGCCCGGTGATGATCAAGGTGGTCGATGCTGCAGTCGAAAAGGCCTATGGCGGCAAGCGCAAGATCTCCTGGATGGAGGTGTACGCCGGCGAGAAGGCCACCCAGGTCTACGACCAGGACACCTGGCTGCCCCAGGAAACCCTGGATGCGGTGAAAGACTATGTGGTATCGATCAAGGGCCCGCTGACCACCCCGGTCGGCGGTGGCATCCGTTCGCTGAACGTCGCCCTGCGCCAGCAACTGGACCTGTACGTGTGCCTGCGTCCGGTGGTGTGGTTCGAGGGTGTGCCCAGCCCGGTGAAAAAACCTGGCGACGTCGACATGGTGATCTTTCGCGAGAACTCCGAGGACATCTATGCCGGCATCGAGTGGAAGGCCGGCTCGCCCGAGGCGAACAAGGTCATCAAGTTCCTCAAGGAGGAAATGGGTGTCACCAAGATCCGCTTCGACCAGGATTGCGGCATCGGCATCAAGCCGGTTTCCAAGGAAGGCACCCAGCGCCTGGTGCGCAAGGCCCTGCAGTATGTGGTGGATAACGACCGCGAGTCGCTGACCATCGTGCACAAGGGCAACATCATGAAGTTCACCGAGGGGGCCTTCAAGGACTGGGGCTACGAGGTGGCCAAGAACGAATTCGGCGCCGAGCTGCTCGATGGCGGCCCGTGGATGAAATTCAAGAACCCCAAGACCGGCCGTGAAGTGATCGTCAAGGACGCCATTGCCGACGCCATGCTCCAGCAGATCCTGCTGCGTCCGGCCGAGTACGACGTGATCGCCACCCTCAACCTGAACGGTGACTACCTGTCCGACGCCCTGGCGGCGGAGGTGGGCGGTATCGGTATCGCGCCGGGTGCCAACCTGTCGGACACCGTGGCCATGTTCGAGGCCACCCACGGCACGGCGCCCAAGTACGCCGGCAAGGATCAGGTCAACCCTGGTTCGGTGATCCTGTCGGCCGAGATGATGCTGCGTCACCTGGGCTGGACCGAGGCGGCGGACCTGATCATCAAGGGCACCAACGGGGCTATCAAGGCCAAGACCGTGACCTACGACTTCGAACGCCTGATGGAAGGCGCGACGCTGGTGTCGAGCTCGGGCTTCGGTGAGGCGCTGATCAAGCACATGTAAGCGGGCAGCAAAAGGCCGGCCTGTCCGAGAGGGCAGGCCGGCCCTGGTGTTCCTGGGGTGTTCAGGCGTCGATCGTGGTCGCGCTGCCGGCGGGCTCGCTCTGGGCGCTGGTGACGACGGGTCTTATGTTCTGCGCATGAAACCCCTTGGGTGCCTGAATGATATCGAATGTGACGACTTGTCCGGCCTTCAGGGTCTTGTAACCTTCCATGTTAATGGCAGAGAAGTGGGCAAACAGGTCCTCATCCTTGCCATCCTCGTTGATGAATCCGAATCCCTTGGCATTGTTGAACCACTTGACTTTGCCGGTTGCCATCCTCATATCCCTCTGCAAAGGACTCCATCACTGGAGTATCATCCACTCCATCCGCCTATGAACCTGCGAAAATTCTGGTTGACTGCGCGGATCTTTATCGACCACGGTGGGCTCTTATTGGTTGTAACACCGATTTGCCGATAGTCAAGGTCAGGCGACGGCCGTTCCGGCGTGTGGCCAGGCGGTCCACATTCAACCTTAACCTGTCGAAATGATGAATTTCTTTCCATGCATGCACATAGCCAGATTCGACTAACATTCAATCAGGATCGCCCGCAGCAGGATGAGGACGATGGCTCTGGTCTGGCGGTACAGGAAGCCAAGCCCGCGCTGCAGGCACCACCGATGTACAAGGTGGTTTTGTTCAACGATGACTACACACCGATGGATTTCGTCGTCGAAGTGCTCGAGGTGTTTTTTAACCTGAATCGCGAGCTGGCGACCAAGGTCATGCTGGCCGTCCATACAGAAGGGCGGGCAGTGTGCGGATTGTTTACCCGCGACATCGCCGAGACCAAGGCCATGCAGGTCAACCAATACGCCCGGGAAAGCCAGCATCCGCTACTCTGTGAAATCGAGAAGGACGGTTAATCGCCGACCACTTGGGTATGAGGTGAAGCTATGTTAAACCGCGAGCTCGAAGTCACCCTCAATCTGGCCTTCAAGGAGGCCCGTTCGAAGCGTCATGAGTTCATGACCGTCGAACACCTTCTGCTGGCGCTTTTGGATAATGAGGCCGCCGCAACCGTTTTGCGTGCCTGTGGAGCCAACCTCGACAAGCTCAAGCACGACCTGCAGGAGTTCATCGACTCCACCACGCCACTGATCCCCGTGCATGATGAAGACCGCGAGACCCAGCCAACCCTGGGCTTCCAGCGGGTGCTTCAGCGTGCCGTGTTCCATGTACAGAGCTCGGGTAAACGTGAAGTCACCGGCGCCAATGTGCTGGTGGCGATCTTCAGCGAGCAGGAAAGCCAGGCGGTGTTCCTGCTCAAACAGCAAAGTGTCGCGCGAATCGACGTGGTCAACTACATCGCTCACGGTATCTCCAAGGTGCCGGGCCATGGCGAACACCAGGACGGCGAGCAGGACATGCAGGACGAAGACGGCGGCGAAGCCTCGTCCTCGAGCAATCCGCTGGATGCCTATGCCAGCAACCTCAACGAACTGGCACGCCAGGGGCGTATCGACCCGCTGGTGGGGCGCGAGACCGAGGTCGAGCGCGTGGCGCAGATCCTTGCGCGTCGGCGCAAGAACAACCCGCTGCTGGTGGGCGAGGCCGGGGTGGGCAAGACCGCCATCGCCGAAGGCCTGGCCAAGCGTATCGTCGACGGTCAGGTGCCTGACCTGCTGGCCCAGAGCGTGGTCTATTCGCTGGACCTGGGCGCCTTGCTGGCCGGTACCAAGTACCGTGGCGACTTCGAGAAGCGCTTCAAGGCGCTGCTCGGCGAACTGCGCAAGCGTCCGCAGGCGATCCTGTTCATCGACGAAATCCACACCATCATCGGCGCCGGTGCGGCATCGGGCGGGGTGATGGATGCGTCCAACCTGCTCAAGCCGCTGCTGTCTTCGGGTGATATCCGTTGCATCGGCTCGACTACGTTCCAGGAGTTCCGCGGCATCTTCGAGAAGGACCGGGCCCTGGCGCGGCGCTTCCAGAAGGTGGATGTCAGCGAGCCGTCGGTGGAAGACACCATCGGCATCCTGCGCGGCCTCAAGGGGCGTTTCGAGTCCCATCACAGCATCGAGTACAGCGATGAGTCGCTGCGTGCCGCAGCGGAGCTTGCAGCGCGCTACATCAATGACCGTCACATGCCAGACAAGGCCATCGACGTGATCGACGAGGCGGGGGCGTACCAGCGCCTGCAGCCGGTAGAGAAGCGCGTCAAGCGCATCGATGTGCAGCAGGTGGAAGACATCGTCGCCAAGATTGCGCGCATTCCGCCAAAGCACGTCACCAGTTCCGACAAGGAGCTGCTGCGCAACCTGGAGCGCGACCTGAAGCTGACCGTGTTTGGCCAGGATGCCGCGATCGATTCGCTGGCCACCGCCATCAAGCTGTCGCGTGCGGGCCTGAAGGCGCCGGACAAGCCGGTGGGCTCGTTCCTGTTTGCAGGCCCTACCGGGGTCGGCAAGACCGAGGCGGCGCGTCAGCTGGCCAAGGCGCTGGGGGTCGAGCTGGTGCGTTTCGACATGTCCGAGTACATGGAGCGTCACACCGTGTCGCGCCTGATCGGTGCGCCTCCGGGCTATGTCGGTTTCGACCAGGGCGGCCTGTTGACCGAAGCCATCACCAAGCAGCCACATTGCGTGCTGCTGCTCGATGAAATCGAGAAGGCTCACCCGGAAGTCTTCAACCTGCTGCTGCAGGTGATGGACCACGGTACCCTGACCGACAACAACGGGCGCAAGGCGGACTTTCGCAACGTCATCGTGATCATGACCACCAACGCCGGCGCCGAGACTGCGGCACGGGCCTCGATCGGGTTTACCCATCAGGACCACTCGTCCGACGCGATGGAAGTGATCAAGAAGAGCTTCACGCCGGAGTTCCGCAACCGTCTGGACACCATCATCCAGTTTGGTCGCCTGAGCCACGAAGTGATCAAGAGCGTGGTCGACAAGTTCCTCACCGAACTGCAGGCCCAGCTGGAAGACAAGCGCGTACTGCTGGAGGTGTCGGATGCTGCTCGCAGCTACCTGGCAGCCGGTGGCTACGATGCGCAGATGGGTGCGCGGCCCATGGCGCGGCTTATCCAGGACAAGATCAAGCGGCCGCTGGCCGAAGAGATCCTGTTTGGCGAGCTGGCCGAGCATGGCGGCGTGGTGCACATCGACCTGCGCGATGGCGAGCTGGTGTTCGACTTCGAGACCACGGCCGAGATGGCCTGATCGCGTTCGCCGGCACGGCCGGCTCCTGCGGGGTGATGCAGCCCTGGTAGGAGTCGGCCTTGCCGGCCAGGCTTTTCAGGCAGGCACGCAAAAACGCCCGGCACTGGCCGGGCGTTCTTGTGTGTAGCGTTTAGCGGGCGCGGTAGGTGATGCGCCCTTTGCTCAGGTCATAAGGCGTCAGTTCGACGCGGACCTTGTCGCCGGTGAGAATACGGATGTAGTTCTTGCGCATCTTGCCGGAGATATGCGCGGTAACGACGTGCCCATTTTCCAACTCCACGCGGAACATGGTGTTGGGCAGGGTGTCGACGACAGTGCCTTCCATTTCGAAGCTGTCTTCTTTCGACATGCAGTAAAGCCCTCGGTGTCCAGTTGCCGGCCCGGTGCAACTGCGCCAGGCTAAAAAGTGGCGTGCATTGTGCCCGAAAAATGGGGTTCAAGCCAAGGGTTTCAGTTAAGCGTGACCCATCGTTGATTGATCAGCAGCTCGATGGGGCGGTACTGGGTCTTGTAATTCATCTTTTTGCAGTTCTTGATCCAGTACCCGAGATAGACCGCTTCAAGCCCCAGGCGCAGGGTTTCGCTGATCTGCCAGAGGATCGCGAAACGTCCCAGGCTGCGCCGTTCTTCCTGGGGTTCGTAGAAGGTGTACACCGCCGATACGCCGTTGGGCAGCAGGTCGGTGACCGCCACCGCCAGCAGCTTGCCGTCCAGGCGAAACTCGTAGAAGCGTGAAAACGGCAGGTCGCGGACCAGGAAGGTGGAGAACTGGTCGCGGCTGGGCGGGTACATGTCGCCGTCGGCATGGCGCTGCTCGATGTAGCGGCGGTACAGCTCGAAGTATTCTTCGTTGAACCGAGGGCGTGCGGGGGTCACCACCAGGTCGGCGTTGCGCTTGATGATGCGCTTCTGCTGGCGATTGGGCGTAAAGCGAGCCGCCGGGATGCGCGCAGGTACGCACGCATTGCAGTTCTGGCAATGCGGGCGGTACAGGTGGTCGCCGCTGCGACGAAAGCCCATTTCCGACAGGTCTGCGTAGACGTTGGCGTCCATTGGCTGGCTCGGGTCGAGAAACAGCGTGGTGGCTTGCTCGTCTGGCAGGTAGCTGCAGGCATGGGGTTGAGTGGCATAAAACTTCAACCGCGCCAGCTCTGTCATGATCAACCCCTCGGGAGGTGCGTTTGGATTAAGTGTAAGCCAGCTGTGAAAACTCGCCTAGCAAACGCCAGGACGTCAGGCCCAGCTGACGTTGGCCGGCTGGTCGAGGTAGTTGCGCAGGTACTCGGCAAAGGCGCTGCGGGCGATGGCGCGGGCGCCGAGGCTGTGCAGGTGGTTGGTGGGCATCTGGCAGTCGATGAGCACGAAGCCGGCCGCCTTGAGGTGTTCCACCAGGTGCACGAAGCCCACCTTGGAGGCGTTGTCGGCGCGGCTGAACATCGATTCGCCAAAGAACAGGCGGCCCATGGCCAGGCCGTAGAGCCCGCCCACCAGCTCGCCGTTTTCGCGCACTTCCACCGAGTGGGCGAAGCCCTGCTGGTGCAGCGTGAGGTAGGCAGCCTGCATGGGGTCGGTGATCCAGGTGCCGTCGGCATAGTCGCGAGGCGCCGCACAGGCACTGATCACGCTGGCAAAGTCCTGGTCGAAGCTGACCTGATAGCGGCCCTGGCGAATGACCTTGCGCAGCGAGCGCGACACGTGCAGCTCGTCCGGGAACAACACGGTGCGCGGGTCGGGCGACCACCACAGGATCGGCTGGCCGTCCTGGTACCAGGGGAAGCAGCCATGGCGATAGGCCTGCACCAGGCGCTCGGCACTCAGGTCGCCGCCGGCGGCGAGCAGGCCGTTGGGTTCGTGCAGGGCCTTTTCCAGGGGCGGGAAGTCCAGGTTGTTGCGGCTCAGCCAGGTCAGCATGGAGGTGGGTCGCCGTGCGGTGGAGGAGGGGAGGGGAAGGATCGCCGCAAAAGGCTTCGTCGGCAAGGCCGGCGCCTGCCGTTGCCCCGCCGGCGTTGGCGGGCGGCGCAACTTAACCTGCACTATGCTGTCCCAACTACGCAAAAACCCCGCATAAGCCTTTGTCACAAAAGAGAATGCGTGCTCAAATTGCCGTATAGGAAATTGGCCCCCGTTTACGCCTCGTTCCGGCGTGCCGTCATGGCGGCAGGCGGGCAGTAATGTTAAAAGTAGTGGTTTGTTGACCCGGTCGCCCGGTCAACCCCTGTTGGACGCGCATTGAGCGCAGGAATAGACGCGTTTTGAAGAAATCCACCGCAACACCCAACCCCGAGCCGATCTGGCGCCAGCAGCTGCACTACCGGCTCAAGGAAGGTGCGCTGATCGCCATGGGCGCGCTGTGCCTGTACCTGTGGATGGCCCTGCTCACCTACGACCAGGCCGACCCGGGCTTCAGCCATACCAGCAATGTCGAGCAGGTGCAGAACGCCGCCGGTCGCGCCGGGGCGTTCTTTGCCGACGTGTTGTTCATGGTGCTGGGCTATTTCGCCTATATCTTCCCGTTGCTGCTGGCGATCAAGACCTGGCAGATCTTCCGCGAACGTCATCAGCCCTGGCAGTGGAGCGGCTGGCTGTTCTCCTGGCGTTTGATCGGCCTGGTGTTCCTGGTGCTGTCGGGCGCCGCGCTGGCGCATATCCATTTCCATTCGGCCCCGAGCCTGCCGGCCTCGGCGGGCGGCGCGCTGGGCGAAAGTCTGGGTGACCTGGCCAAGAACGCGCTGAACGTGCAGGGCAGCACCCTGATGTTCATCGCGCTGTTCCTGTTCGGCCTGACCGTGTTCACCGACCTGTCGTGGTTCAAGGTGATGGACATCACCGGCAAGATCACCCTTGACCTGTTCGAACTGTTCCAGGGTGCGGCCAACCGCTGGTGGGCCGGGCGCAACGAGCGCAAGCGCCTGGTTGCCCAATTGCGTGAAGTCGACGAGCAGGTGCACGACGTGGTGGCGCCTGTGGTGCCCGACCGCCGCGAGCAGCTCAAGGCCAAGGAACGCATCATCGAGCGCGATACCGCGCTGAGCAAGCATGTGGCCGAACGCGAGCAGCATGTGCCACCGGTGATCATGCCGGCGCCGGCCAAGGCGCCAGAGCCGAGCAAGCGCGTGCAGAAGGAAAAGCAGGCGCCGTTGTTCGTGGACAGCGCCATCGAAGGCACGCTGCCACCGATTTCGATTCTCGACCCGGCCGAGAAGAAGAAGGTCAACTATTCGCCAGAGTCCCTGGCGGGCGTGGGCCATCTGCTGGAAATCAAGCTCAAGGAGTTCGGGGTTGAAGTGTCGGTGGACTCGATCCACCCCGGCCCGGTGATCACCCGCTACGAAATCCAGCCGGCCGCCGGGGTCAAGGTCAGCCGCATCGCCAACCTGGCCAAGGACCTGGCGCGCTCGCTGGCGGTAACCAGCGTGCGCGTGGTCGAAGTGATCCCGGGCAAGACCACGGTGGGTATCGAGATCCCCAACGAAGACCGCCAGATCGTGCGCTTCTCCGAGGTGCTGTCGTCGCCGCAGTATGACGAGGCCAAGTCGCCTGTGACCATGGCCCTGGGGCACGATATCGGCGGCAAGCCGGTGATCACCGACCTGGCCAAGATGCCGCACCTGCTGGTGGCCGGTACCACAGGTTCCGGTAAATCGGTGGGCGTGAACGCGATGATCCTGTCGATCCTGTTCAAGTCCGGCCCCGAAGACGCCAAATTGATCATGATCGACCCGAAGATGCTCGAGCTGTCGATCTACGAAGGCATCCCGCACCTGCTGTGCCCGGTGGTCACCGACATGAAGGACGCCGCCAATGCCCTGCGCTGGAGCGTGGCCGAGATGGAGCGCCGCTACAAGCTGATGGCGGCCATGGGCGTGCGCAACCTGGCCGGCTTCAACCGCAAGATCAAGGACGCCGAAGAAGCGGGCGAGCCGATCTACGACCCGATGTTCAAGCGCGAAAGCATGGATGACGTGCCGCCGCTGCTCAAGACCCTGCCGACCATCGTGGTGGTGGTGGACGAATTCGCCGACATGATGATGATCGTCGGCAAGAAGGTCGAAGAACTGATCGCCCGTATCGCACAGAAGGCGCGGGCTGCCGGTATCCACCTGATCCTGGCCACCCAGCGTCCGTCGGTGGACGTGATCACCGGCCTGATCAAGGCCAACATCCCGACGCGCATGGCGTTCCAGGTATCGAGCAAGATCGACTCGCGTACCATCATCGACCAGGGCGGCGCTGAACAACTGCTGGGCCATGGCGACATGCTGTACATGCCGCCGGGCACCAGCCTGCCGATTCGCGTGCACGGCGCCTTCGTGTCCGACGAAGAGGTTCACCGCGTGGTCGAGGCCTGGAAGCTGCGCGGCGCCCCGGACTACAACGACGACATCCTCAGCGGTGTCGAAGAGGCCGGCAGCGGCTTCGATGGGGGCGGTGGTGGTGGCGGTGACGATGACGCCGAAACCGACGCGCTGTACGACGAGGCCGTGCAGTTCGTGCTCGAAAGCCGTCGTGCCTCCATTTCCGCGGTACAGCGCAAGCTCAAGATCGGCTACAACCGCGCCGCCCGCATGATCGAGGCGATGGAAATGGCCGGTGTGGTCACTGCCATGAACACCAACGGTTCGCGTGAAGTGATTGCGCCCGGACCGATGCGCGACTGATGATTCCTTATCTGCCGGCGGCCATTGACGGCCGCCGGCCCACCCCTACTGCAACGAGGATTTCCATGCGCCTGATTCGCATGCTGTTGGTTTCCGCCATGGCCCTGTCCAGCGCTTCGGTTTTCGCCGCAGAGGCGGACGTCAAAAGCCTGACCCAATTGCTGGAGACGTCCAAGACCATTTCTGCCGGTTTCTCGCAACTGACCCTCGATGGCAGCGGCACCCAGTTGCAGGAAACCACCGGTCAGATGGCGGTACAGCGCCCTGGCCTGTTCTACTGGCACACCGATGCGCCTGCCGAGCAGGTGGTGGTGTCGGACGGCAAGAAGGTGACCCTGTGGGACCCGGACCTGGAACAGGCGACCATCAAGAAGCTCGACGAGCGTCTGACCGAAACGCCGGCCTTGCTGTTGTCGGGTGATATCTCGAAAATCAGCCAGAGCTTCGATATCACCTCCAAGCAACAGGGTGACGTGATCGATTTCACGCTCAAGCCCAAAACCAAGGACACCCTGTTCGACTCGCTGCGCCTGTCCTTCCGCAAGGGGCTGGTGAACGATATGCAACTGATCGACAGCGTCGGCCAGCGCACCAATATCCTGTTCAGCGGGGTCAAGGCCAATGAGCCGATCCCGGCGAGCAAATTCAAGTTCGTCGTGCCTGAAGGCGCCGACGTGATTCAAGAGTAAAGAGGTCAAGCCCGCGTCCATGGACCTGTTTCGAAGTGACCCTGTTGCCCAGCCCTTGGCCGCGCGCCTGCGCCCGGCCAACCTGGACGAATACGTCGGCCAGCAGCACCTGCTGGCGCGCGGCAAGCCGCTGCGCGAGGCACTGGAGCAGGGCGCGCTGCACTCGATGATCTTCTGGGGCCCGCCCGGGGTGGGCAAGACCACCCTGGCGCGTTTGCTGGCACAGTTCTGCGAGGCGCACTTCGAGACCGTTTCAGCCGTACTGGCCGGGGTCAAGGAGATCCGCCAGGCGGTGGAGATTGCCAAGCAGCAGGCCGCCCAGTACGGGCGGCGCACCATCCTGTTCGTCGACGAAGTGCACCGCTTCAACAAGTCGCAGCAGGACGCCTTTCTGCCGTATGTGGAAGACGGCACGCTGATCTTCATCGGCGCCACCACCGAAAACCCCTCGTTCGAACTCAACAACGCCCTGCTGTCGCGGGCGCGTGTGTATGTGCTCAAGAGCCTGGACGAAGCCGCGTTGCACCGCCTGGTGGAGCGCGCACTGACCGAGGAGCGCGGCCTGGGCAAGCGCAACCTGAGCCTGGGCGACGAAGCCTTCAAGATGCTGCTGGCTGCCGCCGATGGCGATGGCCGGCGCCTGCTCAACCTGCTGGAGAATGCCTCGGACCTGGCCGAAGACGGCAGCGAGATCGGGGTGGAGCTGCTGCAAAGCCTGCTCGGTGATACCCGTCGACGTTTCGACAAGGGCGGCGAGGCCTTCTACGACCAGATTTCCGCATTGCACAAGTCGGTGCGCGGCTCCAACCCCGATGGGGCGCTGTACTGGTTCGCGCGCATGCTCGATGGCGGCTGCGACCCGTTGTACCTGGCGCGGCGCGTGGTGCGCATGGCCAGCGAAGACATCGGCAACGCCGACCCGCGTGCGCTGAGCCTGTGTCTGGCCGCGTGGGACGTGCAGGAGCGCCTGGGCAGCCCCGAGGGCGAGCTGGCGGTGGCCCAGGCCATTACGTACCTGGCCTGTGCGCCCAAGAGCAACGCGGTGTACATGGGCTTCAAGACCGCCCTGCGCGAAGCCGCCGAGCATGGTTCGCTGGAAGTGCCGCTGCACCTGCGCAACGCACCCACCAAGCTGATGAAGCAACTGGGCTACGGCGACGAGTACCGTTATGCCCACGACGAGCCCGATGCCTATGCGGCCGGCGAAGACTACTTTCCCGATGACCTCGCGCCGCGCCAGTACTACCAGCCGGTGCCTCGCGGCCTGGAACTGAAGATCGGCGAGAAGCTGCGCCACCTGGCCGAACTCGATCGCCTGAGCCCGCGCCAGCGGAGGAAGCCATGATTGCCCTGGTGGCCGCAGTCAGCGCCGGGGGCATTGCCGGCACGCTGCTGCGCTTTGCCGCGGGAAATTGGGTCAATGCCCACTGGCCACGCCACTTCTATCTCGGTACGCTGGCGGTCAACCTGATTGGCTGCCTGCTGATCGGCTTGCTCTACGGGCTGTTTCTGCATCGCCCGCTGGTGCCGGTCGAGCTGCGCGCAGGCCTGATCGTCGGCTTCCTTGGCGGCCTGACGACCTTTTCATCCTTTTCCATGGACACCGTACGCCTGCTCGAAAGCGGGCAAGCGCCCCTGGCGTTCGGCTATGCCAGCCTCAGTGTAGTGGGTGGCCTGCTCGCCACCTGGGCCGGTTTGTCCTTGACCAAATTCTGAACCAGCGAGAAAACGATATGCTCGATTCCCAACTGTTACGCGGCCAACTTCAGGAAGTGGCGGATCGCCTGGCTTCCCGTGGCTTCAGCCTGGATGTCGCGCGCATCGAAGCACTTGAAGAGCGCCGCAAGTCTGTGCAGACCCGCACCGAACAGCTGCAGGCCGAGCGTAACGCCCGTTCCAAATCCATTGGCCAGGCCAAGGCCAAGGGTGAGGACATTGCCCCGCTGATGGCCGACGTCGAGCGCATGGCCAACGAACTGGCTGCCGGCAAGGTGGAGCTGGAAGGTATCCGCGAAGAGCTGGACGCTATCCTGCTGACCATCCCCAACCTGCCGGACGCCAGCGTACCGGTGGGCGCCGATGAAGACGACAACGTCGAAGTGCGCCGCTGGGGCACCCCGCGCAGCTTCGATTTTGCGATCCAGGACCACGTCGCCCTGGGCGAGCGCAACGGCTACCTCGACTTCGAGACCGCAGCCAAGCTGTCGGGCGCGCGGTTTGCCCTGCTGCGCGGCCCGATCGCCCGTCTGCACCGTGCCCTGGCGCAGTTCATGATCAACCTGCACACCGCCGAGCATGGCTACGAGGAAGCCTACACCCCGTACCTGGTACAGGCCCCGGCGCTGCAAGGCACCGGCCAGTTGCCCAAGTTCGAGGAAGACCTGTTCAAGATCAGCCGCGAAGGCGAGGCCGACTTCTACCTGATCCCGACGGCCGAAGTGTCGCTGACCAACATCGTGGCCGGCGAAATCGTCGATGCCAAGCAACTGCCGATCAAGTTCGTCGCCCACACCCCGTGCTTTCGTAGCGAAGCCGGTGCGTCAGGTCGCGATACCCGCGGCATGATCCGCCAGCACCAGTTCGACAAGGTCGAGATGGTCCAGGTGGTCGAGCCGGGCAAGTCGATGGAAGCCCTCGAAGGCCTGACTGCCAACGCCGAGCGCGTGCTGCAACTGCTGGAGCTGCCTTACCGCGTACTGTCGCTGTGCACCGGCGACATGGGCTTCAGTGCCGTGAAGACCTACGACCTGGAAGTGTGGGTGCCGAGCCAGGACAAGTACCGCGAAATTTCCTCGTGCTCCAACTGCGGCGACTTCCAGGCGCGCCGCATGCAGGCCCGCTGGCGCAACCCGGAAACCGGCAAGCCGGAGCTGGTGCACACCCTCAACGGCTCGGGCCTGGCTGTAGGCCGTACCTTGGTGGCAGTGCTGGAGAACTACCAGCAGGCTGATGGCAGCATCCGTGTACCGGACGTGCTCAAGCCTTACATGGGTGGCCTGGAGATCATCGGTTAAATGGAGTTCCTGCCGCTGTTCCACAACCTTCGGGGCAGCCAGGTGCTGGTCGTGGGTGGAGGCGAGATTGCCCTGCGCAAGTCTCGCCTGCTGGCCGATGCAGGTGCCGTGCTGCGGGTGGTTGCCCCTGAAATCGAGGGGCAGCTGGCCGAACTGGCACGCTCCAGTGGCGGCCAGACCCTGGCCCGCGGCTATCACGAAAGCGACCTCGACGGTTGCCAGCTGATCATCGCCGCCACCGACGACCAGGCGCTCAACGCCCAGGTATCGGCCGATGCGCGCCAGCGCTGTGTGCCGGTCAACGTGGTGGATGCGCCGGCCTTGTGCACGGTGATCTTCCCGGCGATCGTCGACCGTTCGCCACTGGTGGTAGCGGTGTCCAGCGGCGGCGATGCGCCGGTGCTGGCACGCCTGATCCGCGCCAAGCTGGAAACCTGGATTCCTGCCGCCTATGGCGAACTGGCCGGCCTGGCCGCGCGCTTTCGCCATCGGGTCAAGGAACTGTACCCCGACGTGAACCAGCGTCGTGGGTTCTGGGAAGACGTGTTCCAGGGCCCGATTGCCGAGCGCCAGCTGGCCGGGCAGGGCGCCGAAGCCGAACGCCTGCTGCAGGCCAAGGTGGATGGCGCGCTGCCGCAGACCTCGGGCGAGGTGTACCTGGTGGGGGCGGGGCCGGGTGATCCGGACTTGCTGACCTTCCGTGCGCTGCGCCTGATGCAGCAGGCCGATGTGGTGCTGTACGACCGCCTGGTGGCGCCCGCCATCATCGAGTTGTGCCGGCGCGACGCCGAGCGCATCTATGTGGGCAAGCGCCGCGCCGATCACAGTGTGCCGCAGGACCAGATCAACCAGCTGCTGGTGACCCTGGCCAAGCAAGGCAAGCGCGTGCTGCGCCTCAAGGGCGGCGATCCGTTCATCTTCGGCCGGGGTGGCGAGGAGATCGAAGAGCTGGCCGAGCATGGCATACCCTTCCAGGTGGTGCCGGGCATCACCGCGGCCAGCGGCTGTTCGGCGTATGCCGGCATCCCGCTGACCCATCGCGATTATGCCCAGTCGGTGCGCTTCGTGACCGGCCACCTCAAGGACGGTACCAGCAACCTGCCGTGGAATGACCTGGTGGCGCCTGCGCAGACCCTGGTGTTCTACATGGGGCTGGTGGGCTTGCCGACCATCTGTGCCGAGCTGATTCGTCACGGTCGTGCGGCTAGTACGCCGGCGGCGCTGGTGCAGCAGGGCACTACCACCAACCAGCGGGTGTTTACCGGCACCCTGGCCGACCTGCCGCAACTGGTGGCGGAGCATGAAGTGCATGCGCCGACGCTGGTGATCGTGGGCGAGGTGGTGCAGCTTCGCGAGAAGCTGGCGTGGTTCGAAGGGGCTCAGTAACAACAGCTTCGCCAGCAAGGCTGGCTCCTGCAGGTTCACGCGACCCACTGCAGGAGCCAGCCTTGCTGGCGAAGGGGCCCTTCAACCCCTGCTCAAAAACTGGTCTTGTCCCAAATCCCCCGGCCCACCAGCCGCTCCCGATCATGTCGCGCCGCAAAGTCCTGCAATGGCCCCTTGGGCACGATCCCGTTCGGGTTGATGGTCTTGTGGCTCATGTAATAGTGATGCTGGATATGCTCCATGTTCACCGTCTCGGCCACCCCCGGCCACTGGTACAGCTCCCTCAGCCAGTTCGACAGGTTCGGATAATCGGCGATGCGCCGCAGGTTGCACTTGAAGTGCCCGTGATACACCGCGTCGAACCGAACCAGCGTGGTGAACAGCCGCCAGTCAGCTTCGGTCAGGTATTCGCCTGTCAGGTAGCGCTGGTCGTTCAGTAGCTTTTCCAGTGCATCCAGCTCGGCAAACAGCTCGTCGAACGCCTGCTCGTAGGCTTTTTGCGTAGTCGCAAAGCCTGCGCGGTACACGCCGTTGTTCACGGCAGGGTAGATCCGCTCGTTCAGTGCATCGATGCTTGCGCGCAGCGGCTCGGGGTAAAGGTCCAGGCGATTGCTGGTCAGCCCGTCGAAGGCGGTGTTGAAGATACGGATGATCTCGGCCGACTCGTTGTTGACGATGCGTTGTTCCTGCTTGTCCCACAGCACCGGCACCGTGACCCGGCCGGTGTAATGCGGGTCGTCGCGGGTGTAGCGCTGATGCAGGAATTCAAGCTGGTCGAGCTTGTCGCCCGTCGAACCCAGGGCTGTGTCGAAGGTCCAGCCGTTCTCGCCCATCAGCCAGCTGACCACCGACACGTCGATCAGCTTGTCCAGGCCCTTGAGCGTGCGAAAGATCAGTGTGCGGTGCGCCCAGGGGCAGGCCAGCGACACATACAGGTGATAGCGCCCGGCGTCGGCTGCGGGCAGCTGATTGCGCCGCTGCGCGTTCTCGCGCTGGAAGGTGCCGTCTTTGCCGCTTTCATACCACTGGTCATGCCAGCGGCCGTCGATCAACAGGCCCATGGTGGTCTCCTTGGCGATTCGTTCAACTTGGAGCCCAGTGTACGGGCTCAAGTTCGAACCAATGGCGCAAAGCATCGGCCTGTTTGATCGAAAACCCCGATCAGTCGCCTAGCTCAGGCGTTGATCCCACCACTGCTGCGCCTGCGTGAAGGCGTCCTCTCGGGTTTGCCCCAAGACGCGTAGCGCCAGCGCCATGCTCGATACAAGAGCCAGTTCACCGTAGCTGTTGCGGGCCTCGCCGCGCCATACCGCCAGCAGGTGCTGCAGGTCGAGGCTGGCCGGCTTCACATGGCGCTGGGCCGACAGCTGCGGCCATTCTTCATCCCAGTCTTGGCCATGGGCAGTGCCGTACAGGTGGCTGGTGGCATCCGGATTGATCTCGATCTCACCGCCGTCACCCTTGACCACAATCGCCGTATCGCCCAGCAGCCGACTGGCTTCGCGGTGTACGGCCTGGTAGCCGGGGTGGAAGATGCTCTGCAGGCCGCACCGCGCCCCCAGCGGGTTGAGCACCCGTGCCAGCGAGTGAATGGGCGAGCGCAGCCCCAGGGTGTTGCGCAGGTCGATCATGTGTTGCAGGCGCGGCGCCCAGTCCTGCAGGGGGATGAACGCGATGCAGTGCTCGTCCAGGGCACTGGCGACGCTGGCCCAGTCGCGGCACAGCGGGATCTGCACCTGTTCCAGCACCTGTTCGGTATACAGGCGCCCGGCGGTGTGAGCGCCGCCGCCGTGCAGCAGGATGCGCACACCGTTTTTCGCAAGGCACTTGGCCGCCAGCAGAAACCACGGCAGGTGGCGCTTCTTGCCCGCATAGCTCGGCCAGTCCAGGTCGACCGCGATGGGCGGTGCCTGTACACGCTGGCGCACGGCTTCGGTGAAGCCAGCCAGCTCCTCGGGGCTCTCCTCCTTGTGACGCAGCAGCATCAGGAAGGCGCCCAGCTGCGTCTGCTCGACCTTGCCGTCCAGCAGCATGCCCATGGCCTCGCGGGCTTCTTCCCGGGTCAGGCCGCGGGCGCCGCGTTTGCCTTTGCCCAAAATGCGCACGAACTGGGCGAAGGGGTGTTCGGCGGGCGTTTCGAGGGTGAGCGGGGTAGGGGCAGTCATATGCAGTTGGTCGGCTTTGGCAGGCCCGCGAGCTTCGCGGCAAGTTTGGCGGGGGTGCCGTTGAACAGGCGGTTCAGATGCAGGCTGTTGCCTTTGTCCGGGCCCAGCTTCAAGGCGGTGTACTTGATCAGCGGGCGCGTGGCCGGCGACAGCTCGAACTCCTGGTAGAACTGGCGCAGCAGCTCCAGTACCTCCCAGTGTTCGGGGGTCAGCTCCAGGCCTTCGCGCTCGGCCAGGGCTTGTGCCACGGGCTTTGACCAGTCCTTCAGGTCGACCAGGAAGCCGTCCTTGTCCAGGGCGATGTCGCGGTTGTCGAGGCTCAGGGTGCTCATAGCCAGCTGTTGACCTTGTCGTGGTCCAGCGACAGCTGCACGAACGCCGGGTAGTCGATGGCCCGGGCCGCGTCGCTGGAGATGCCGCGGGCTTGCAGGTCTTCTTCCAGCGCAAACAGCCTTGCGCCCAGGTTGGCTTGTTGCAGCGCCTTCAGCGGCTCGCTGCCGGGCTGCAGCGCATACACCGCGTCGCCGCACAGCAGCAGGCCGTCGTTGCTGCCCAGCAGGCGCAGGCAACTGCTCAGGCGGTTATCGCCGAAGGGCGAATGGGAAATGACGTGCAGGGTGCTCATCAGAGGGTTACCACCTGGTCAAAACGGTCGATCAGGGCTGCCAGTGCAGCGTCGTCGAGTACCTCGACGTCCAGTGTCAGGTGTTCAGCGTCCAGGCCGCGCTCGAGCAGACTGCGGGCGTCGACGAACAGGGCCTCCACGCCGAACATCGGCAGCGCCTGGAGGTTGGCCGCCAGGTTCTTCTGTTGCAGCTGTGCCGGTTGCTGTGCAGGTGCCAGCTGAAACACGCCATCATCCAGAAACAGCATGCCCAGCGGCAAGTCGAAGGCGCCGCCGGCCAGGGCGATGTCCAGTGCTTCGCGGGCCGACGGGCCGGCCCAGGGGGCCTGGCGGCTGATGATCAGCAATGACTTGGCCATTTCAGTCGCCTCCAAAGCAGACCAGGCGGTCGGCGGTTTGTGCAGCCTCGTGCAACTGACCCAGGCCCGACAGCTCCCACGGCGCGGGCAGGTTCACCGCGGGGCGCTGATAACGCTGGGCCTCTTCGGTGTTCAACACGCCACGGCGCAGGGCGGCGGCGATGCACACCACTGCATCGAGCTGGTGCTCGGTGACGAAGGCACGCCATTGTGCCGGCACGTCCAGCTCATCCTGCGGCGCGACCACGTTGGCCGAGGCGCTGTGCACGCCATCCTGATAGAAAAACAGCCGCACGATCTCGTGCCCGCTGGCCAGGGCAGCCTGGGCGAACAGCAGTGCACGGCGCGAGGAGGGCGCATGGCCGGGGGAAAATACCGCGAGGGCGAACTTCATGGCAGGCTCTGTCAGCAAAACTGCGCCCATGATAAAGCAAAAAGCCCGCGCCTTGTGGGCGCGGGCCAGGTTGGGGCAGCTTGGCAAGCGGCCTCAGTTCTGAGCTTTGGACTCGGGCAGGAACCAGTTCAGCACCAGCGCACAGATGCCGCCGGTTGCCACGCCAGACTCCAGCACATTGCGCAGTGCCGATGGCATGTGCGCCAGGAATTCCGGCACCTGCGCCACGCCCAGGCCCAACGCCAGGGACACCGCGATGATCAGCAGGGCGCGACGGTCCAGGCTGATGCTGGCCAGAATGTTGATACCCGAGGCCGCTACGGCACCGAACATCACCATCGCAGCGCCACCCAGCACCGGCTCCGGCACCGCCTGGATCACCCCGGCCACGCTTGGGAACAGCCCCAGAATCACCAGCATTGCGGCAATCCAGATACCGATATGGCGGCTGGCGATACCGGTCAGCTGGATCACGCCGTTGTTCTGCGCGAACACCGAGCTAGGGAAGGTGTTGAATACACCGGCCAGCAGCGAGTTGGCGCCGTTGACCAGCACGCCGCCCTTGATGCGTTGCATCCACAGCGGGCCTTCGACCGGCTGGCGCGACACCTTGCTGGTGGCGGTAACGTCGCCGATGGCTTCCAGCGAAGTCACGAGGTAGATCACCAGCATCGGAATGAACAGCGCCCAGGAGAAACTCAGGCCGAAGTGCAATGGCACCGGCACCTGGAACACGGCGGCTTCATGCATGCCGGTAAAGTCCAGGCGGCCCAGGTAGCCGGCCAGTGCGTAGCCGACGGCCAGCGCGATCACGATCGCGCAACTGCGCATCCACACCACCGGGATGCGGTTGAGTACCACGATGATGGCCAGCACCACGCCGGACAGCAGCAGGTTTTCGCCGTTGGCGAAGGTACCGTTGGCCATGGCGCCGAAGCCGCCGCCCATGCTGATCAGGCCCACCTTGATCAGCGTGAGGCCGATCATCAGCACTACTATGCCGGTGACCAGGGGGGTGATCAGGCGTTTCACGAACGGCAGGATGCGCGAAATGCCCATCTCAACGAACGAGCCGGCAATCACCACACCAAAGATCGCCGCCATTACGCCTTCTACGGGCGTACCTTGCTTGACCATCAGCGCGCCGCCGGCGATCAGCGGGCCAACGAAGTTGAAGCTGGTACCTTGCACGAT
>OLII01000143.1_pt1 | contig 26933 bp, 19 predicted proteins | sample 1609481 | NCBI WGS metagenome assembly OLII01 (sample SAMN05416859, study PRJEB24817) | seawater metagenome | isolation source: Sea water | place: Canada:Atlantic | collected 2013-11 | reverse complement strand
AGATCTAGTACGGTCTCGTGGGCTCGGAGATGTGTATAAGAGACAGGTGCTGGCGTCATCGGCAGAAGAAGAACGACCCGCGAAACCTGTGCCCATGCCGCTGATGCTTTGCTCGTTGAGGGCAAAACCGCTGGCGAAGAGTTGAGTTGATGCGAAAGCGACAGCGAGGCCGAGTGAGGATTTGAGTATTACTTTTTTCATTATTAGAACTCCATGGGATCACCGGAGCGCAAAGTATCAATAATTTTGGACGTGCGCTATAGGCTCTAAATCAGGAGATACCGCGTTTTTGTAGGACAATCCGACCAGATTCGCTGATTTTATCCGGTTGTTTGAAAATGGTTCTCAGCAGGCCTGGAGTGCCGGTTTGCCGACGCATGCCTGCCAGGCCTGGGTGAAGTCGCGTAAACGGGCGTGGGGCTGGAATGTTTGACGCCAGATTCTTGCGAGACCTAGCAGGTCGTCGGATTCTGGTAGCGGCAGCGCCTTTTCTTCGACCAGCATCCAGGCGATGGCGGTGGCGTAGCGCAGGTTGACGGTCAGTTCCAGGTGCGGGCCGCTGAGGAACGCGTGCTGGCTGGCGAGGCCGCGGACCAGGCTGGCCAGTTCGGGGTCGTGGGCCAGGTACTGGTCCCAGATCGATTGGTGGCGCAGTTCGCCGATGCGGTACAGGCCGTGGCCACGGCGGTCGTGCAGGGCCGAACCCATGCCCGACTGGCTGGCTGCGATGCCCAGCAGCAGGGCTTCGGCGCTGGGGCAGTAGCGGCCCAGGTACAACAGGGTGGGGCGGATGACGAATTCACTCAACTCGCTCGCGGCGATAGCCATAATGCCCTCGAACTTCGTAAATGGCCGGCGGGACGCTGGTGCTTGGCAGCAGGTGGGTCGGGGTCAGGCCCGCCGGAAGCGGGCAAGGCCGCTTGAGTTGAAGTGTAGTGTCATATCTATGCTGTAAAGGACTGTTTTTAAATCGATTGTGGTGGCTTGGCATAACCCATATGACGCTTGGGTATTAGGCCGTGGGGGTTAAAGCGCTTTCGGTGGTTGGGGTTTGGCCAATGAATCCGGGCCTTGCAGAGGGCAGGTCGAGCGCGGCGGTCACTGAATTTCAGGCATAAAAAAGCCCCGCCAACCGGCAGGGCTTCTTGCGTCTCAGACGACCATCAGGCAACCAGTGCCTGGCGAGTCCGGTCAATCACCGCTTGCAGCGGCTCAGCACTCTCGTACTGCTCCGGATACAGACGCTCGCTGTGACGAGCAATGCCGTGTTCATTGACCAGGGTAAAGCTGAAGCTGCCTTTGCGCGCCGCATGGATCATGCAGTTCAACGGGGCAAATGCCTGGCTAAGGGTGCGAATGGCAGCCTGAGTATGGATGGATGTATTCATAGTTATTAGATGTTCCTGCAAAAGACACAGCATAAGAGCCGTGTTCATATAAAACGTTCCAGTAACGCAAAGCTTTAGGGCTAGAGCGAAGAACCTGACTGGAACAGGGCAGCCAGAGGTAAGCGCATTGATTAGGTGGCGCCAGGGCTGACTGGTAGGTACTAGGAAGACAGGCAACACGTCAGGGCTAAGGTTCTGCGCCGCTGTGTGAAGATCCTGTTCAATCTGCAGGGTGACTCGCCAAGAGTAGGTAATGGTTACCTGGGAGTCATCAAGTGGGCCGGTCCTGGTTTCAACAGGTGCTGTTCCGTTGTCGGATCAGGACGCTGCAAGGACTGCTTTGGCCAGAATTGAGTTTCAGCTTGGTACTAACGCTGGCAACACTACAGCAGTTTCCAGGTTGTGGCAACCCTTTGTGCTTTTCGTGCGCCAAGCCGGCCATTATCTCGATTTCAGGCTGTTCTGTGAAGAGGGCCCCAGGAGGCACCACCGCGCGTGCGGAGCATTTTCGTGCAATCCCGTGCCTCGCTTTGGGGCACCTGTCCACACCTGTAACACCTCTTGTCAATGTGGCGCTACACCGCGGCAGGGCCCTGGCGATGACCAGTTCGAAAGTACAAGTCAATGAAAAAAAACACTTTTTTTAGCTGGTGAAAAAATCGTCAGTTTGAGCGCGGGCCCCATTCTACCGGGGTTTGCGGGGTGTAGGAGGGGGTTGTCCACCGAGTTATCCACAGCTTCTGTGGATTGTCATGCGGGTCTGCTCTAGGACGCGGGTGCCAGCAATGCAGGAAGTGTCTGACAATTTTCGCGGCGCATTTCGGCTCGCGCGAAATGTCTACTGACGTGTCAAAAAAAAACATCGCCTGACGGAAAAAAGCCTCGAATTCCCTCGGGCCATGCACGAGAAAATCCGGTAGAGTGGCGCGCCTCTCGAGTTGCCTTCGCCGTTTTTTATGAAGTTTCGCAGCAAAACCCCAAGCCCTACTGCCCAACCCCCCGTTGCCGAGCCCCGACGTTTTTCGTTGAAGGTGGCCCTGTGGCTGCTCGACAGCCCGCGCCTGGGCGACAACCCCAACGTCAAGCACTTCGCCGGGCGCCTGCTCAAGCAACCGGCACGCCAGGGTGTGGTGGTGGCGCAGAGCCGGCTGGGGCAGATGCTGTGCCGCGATTGCGGCAATGCCCGTGACCGGCGCATCGGCCACGAGCTGCTGCGCCAGGCTGCCCGGGCCGGTGACCGCAGGGCACAGCTCGAATACGGCCGTCTGTGCACCCAGCCCCAGGTCAACGAGCCGGAGCAGGCACGTTACTGGCTGGAACAAGCTGCCGCGCAGGGCTCCAAAGAAGCCGTGCGGCTGCTCGGGCAACTCACGAGCCACTGATCGACCGCCCGGGGCTGTTAAGCTCTGGGGGATTTCCCTGGGGGTGAGCATGCTGTCTATGGCTGCAATGGATCTGACCAGCATCGTGCTGGGAATGGTGGTGGCGGCTTTGCCCGCTGTGGTGGTGCTGGTGCGTCTGCAACGTCAGCTGGCTGACAGGCAGGCCGCCGCCGCACTGGCCGAGGAGCGCCTGAGCAGTGCGCTGCTGGCCCAGGAGGGCCTGAGCGCGCAACTCGACGCCAGCCGTGACGAAATCAGCGACCTGGGCCAGGCCAATGCCGCCAAGCAGGCCAGCCTGGCCGCTCAGGGCCGCGAGCTGGAGTTGCTGCAGATCGAGCGCGACAACGCACGCGATGCCGCCCATGCCTGGAACCTTGAACGCAACGCCCGTGAAGCCGAGCTGCGCCGCCTCGAAGCGCGTTGCGCCGGCCTTGCCGCCGAACTGCGCGAGCAGCAGGACAGCCACCAGCAGCGCCTGAACGATCTGCAGGGCTCGCGCGACGAGCTGCGTGCACAGTTTGCCGAAATGGCGACGAAGATTTTCGACGAGCGCGAGCAGCGTTTCGCCCAGACCAGCCAGCAGCACCTGGGGCAACTGCTCGACCCGCTCAAGGAGCGTATCCAATCGTTCGAGAAGCGCGTCGAGGAAAGCTACCAGCAGGAAGCCCGCGAGCGCTTTTCGCTGGGCAAGGAACTCGAGCGCCTGCAACAGTTGAACCAGCGCCTGAGCGACGAGGCCACCAACCTGACCCAGGCACTCAAGGGCCAGAAGACCCAGGGCAACTGGGGCGAGTTGATTCTGGAGCGGGTGCTGGAACATGCGGGGCTCGAAAAGGGCCGCGAATACCAGACCCAGGTCAGCCTCAAGAGCGCCGATGGCGAGCGTTTCCAGCCTGACGTGCTGATCATGCTGCCCGGCGACAAGCAGGTGGTGGTCGACTCCAAGGTCAGCCTCACGGCTTACCAGCAATATGTAAACGCCAGTGAAACCGACGTGGCCCAGGCCGCGCTCAAGCAGCATGTGCTGTCGCTGCGCAACCATGTCAAAGGCCTCTCGGGCAAGGACTACAATCGCCTCGAGGGCCTGCACAGCCTGGATTTCGTGCTGTTGTTCGTGCCCATCGAGGCGGCGTTTTCGGCGGCGCTGCAGGCCGAGCCCAACCTGTTCCAGGAGGCCTTCGACCGCCAGATCGTGATCGTCAGCCCAACCACGTTGCTCGCCACCCTGCGGGTCATCGACAGCCTGTGGAAACAGGAGCGCCAGAGCCAGAACGCCCGCGAGATCGCCGAGCGCGCCGGCTGGCTGTACGACAAGTTCGTGTTGTTCATCCAGGACCTGGACGAGCTGGGCAACCGCCTGCAACAGGTCGACAAGGCCTATGCCGCGGCGCGCAACAAGCTCTGCGAGGGGCGCGGCAACCTGATCAGTCGCAGCGAGCAGCTCAAGCTGCTCGGCGCGCGGGCCAGCAAGAGCCTGCCGGCCGACCTGCTGGAGCGCGCCATGGGCGGCACCGACAACCTTGCCGAAGGCCTTACTGCACCAGGCTCAGATGACGATTGAGCAGGGCGCGCAGGGCCGCCGGCTTGACCGGCTTGCTCAGGTAGTCGAGGCCGGCGGCATGTACCCGCGCCACGGTCTCGCCGTGGCCGTCGGCACTGATCACCACCCCCGGCACCGGCTCGCCCAGGCGCGTGCGTAGCCAGGCCATCAGTTCGGTACCGATTTCGCCGTTGTCCAGGTGGTAGTCCACCAGCGCCAGATGCGGGCGCAGGCCCTTGTCGAGCAGGGCGGCGCATTCCTCGCGGTTGCGCGCCGTCGACACCAGGCAGCCCCAGCGGCTGAGCAGGCTGTTCATGCCGATCAGGATGCTGTCTTCGTTGTCCACGCACAGCACCTGCAACCCCGCCAGCGGCTGGCCGGCCTGTTCGGCTGGCTTGGCCTGGGCCGGGCTCGCGGCGCTGGCCAGCGGTACGCTGACGCGGAACACGCTGCCCTTGCCGGGCGATGAGCGTACCTCCAGCGGGTGGCCGAGCACCTTGCACAGGCCGTCGGCGATCGCCAGGCCCAGGCCCAGGCCTTTTTCGGCGCGGGTCTGGTGGCTGTCCAGGCGCTTGAATTCCTCGAAGATCACCTGAAGCTTGTCGTCGGCAATGCCCGGGCCGCGGTCCCATACTTCCAGCCACAGGCGGTCCCCGGCGCGGCGCACGCCCAGCAGGATCGGGCTCTTGCCATAGCGGAAGGCGTTGGTGAGGAAGTTCTGCAGGATACGCCGCAGCAGCTTGACGTCGCTGTGCACCCGCAGCTTGCTGCCACGCACGCGAAAATCCAGGCCCTGCTGCTGGGCCAGTACCTTGAACTCGGCACCCAGGGCGTCGAACAGTTCGCTGAGGGCGAACGGCTTGGCGTCCGGGTTGATCTTGCCGTTCTCCAGGCGCGAGATGTCCAGCAGGTCGCTGATCAGCTCTTCGGCCGAACGCAGGGCGCTGTCCATGTGCTGCACCAGTTGCTGGGCGTCGCCCGACAGGCCCTCTTCCTGGTGCGACAACGCGGCGGAGAACAGCCGTGCGGCGTTCAGCGGCTGCATCAGGTCGTGGCTCACGGCCGCCAGGAAGCGGGTCTTGGACTTGTTGGCCGCTTCGGCATGGCTCTTGGCCTCGGTCAGCGCCAGGTTCAGTTGCGACAGCTCGTGGGTTCGCTCGGCCACGCGCTGCTCCAGGCCTTCGTTGGCGTCCTTGAGGGCCTGCTCGGCCTCGCGGAAGGGGGTGATGTCGGTAAAGCTCATCACGAACCCGCCGCCGGGCATGGGGTTGCCGATCAGCTCGATCACCCGGCCATTGGGGAACAGCCGCTCGGAGGTGTGTGCGCGCCCCTGACGCATCCAGTGCAGGCGCCGCGCCACATGCACCTGGGCCTCGCCCGGGCCGCACAGGCCGCGTTCGGCGTTGTAGCGGATGATGTCGGCAATCGGCCGGCCGACACTGATCAGCCCGTCGGGGTAGTTGAACAGTTCCAGGTAGCGACGGTTCCAGGCCACCAGGCGCAGCGACTGGTCGACCACGCTGATGCCCTGGCTGATGTTCTCGATGGCCCCTTGCAGCAGGGCGCGGTTGAACTGCAGCACCTCGGAAGCTTCGTCGGCGATGCGTACCACGTCCTCCAGCTGCATGTCGCGGCCTTCGATGGCCGCCTTGACCACGGCGCGGGTCGAGGAGGTGCCGAGCACGCCGGACAGCAGGCGCTCGGTGTGCTCGATCCATTCGCCGTCGGCGTTCTGGTTGGGGTTGAAGCCCTTGCCCTGGCGATAGGCGAAGCGGATGAAGCTCTGGCGCGCACGCTCTTCGCCGACGAAGCGCGCGGCCAGGTGCAGCAGGTCGTCGATCTGTACCGCCAGCAGCGAACGGCTGCTGGGCCGCGCGCTGGTTTCCTGGCCAATGAAGCGCCCGGCCTGCCAGTGCTCCGATACCCGCGTGCGCGACAGGATCGAGACCCAGGCGAACACCGTGAAGTTGCCTGCCAGCGACAGCACCACGCCCTGGGTCAGCGGGGTGATCGGCAGGTTGAGCGGGTTGCCGTGCAGCCAGGCCAGGCCCGGGAACAGCTCCAGCGACCAGCCCACGCTGTGGGCGGCAATCGGCAGTACCAGGGTGTAGAACCACAGGAAGGTGCCGGTGGCCAGGCCGGCGAACACGCCGCGGCGGTTGGCCTGCTTCCAGTACAGCGCACCGAGCATGGCCGGGGCCAGTTGGGTGACGGCGGCAAAGGCGACCTGGCCGATGGTGGCCAGGCTGGCGGTGGAGCCCAGCAGGCGGTAGCTGACGTAGGCCAGCAGCAGGATCACCACGATGGTCACCCGGCGTACCGTGAGCATCCAGTGGCGGAACACCTCGAACGGGCGCTCGGCGTTGTTGCGCCGCAGCAGCCAGGGCAGCAGCATGTCGTTGGAGACCATGGTCGACAGCGCCACGGCCTCGACGATGACCATGCCGGTGGCGGCCGAGGCGCCGCCGATGAAGGCCAGCAAGGCCAGCGCCGGGTGTGCTTCGGCCAGCGGCAGGCTGATCACGAACGAGTCCGGCAGCACCGAGTTGGGCAGCAGCATCTGCCCGGCCAGGGCAATCGGCACCACGAACAGCGCGGCGAGGATCAGGTAGGCCGGAAACACCCAGCGTGCCAGGCGCATGTCCTGCGGTTCGATGTTCTCCACCACGGTGACATGGAACTGGCGCGGCAGGCAGATGATCGCCATCATCGCCACGCCGGTCTGCACGATCATCGACGGCCAGTTGATGGTTTCCTGCCAGTAGCCGTCAAGGGCGGGCGCCAGGCGGGCCTGGCTGAACAGGTCGTCGAAGCCGTCATACAGACTGAAGGTGATGAACGCGCCCACGGCGAGAAACGCCAGCAGCTTGACCAGCGATTCGAAGGCGATGGCCAGCACCATGCCGCGGTGGTGCTCGGTCACATCCAGGCTGCGGGTACCGAACACGATGCTGAACAGCGCCAGCACCAGCGACACCACCAGCGCGGTGTCCTGCACGCGGCTGCCGGTGGCATCGGCCCCGGCACCGATCAGCAGGTTGACCCCCAGCACGATGCCCTTGAGCTGCAAGGCGATGTACGGCAGCACGCCCACCAGGCAGATCAGCGCCACCACCACCGCCAGGGTCTGGGACTTGCCGTAGCGCGCGGCAATGAAGTCGGCGATGGAGGTGATGTTCTCCTGCTTGCTGATCAGCACCATCTTCTGCAGCACCCAGGGTGCAAACAGCATCAGCAGTACTGGCCCCAGGTAAATGGGCAGAAAGGCCCAGAGTTGTTCGGCGGCCTGGCCGACCGCGCCGAAGAAGGTCCAGCTGGTGCAGTACACCGCCAGCGACAGGCTGTACACCCACGCGCGCAGGCGTGGCGGCAGCGGGGTGCTGCGCCGGTCGCCGTAGAAGGCGATGGCGAACATGATGGCCATATAGGCCAGGGCGACCAGGGCGATCAGCCCGCTGGACAGCGACATGAAAACTCCGAACGAAAAAACGGTAACGGCCAACCACGATCAATCAGTCTGGCACGCCGTTCTCACTTCGTCAGCGCCGACGAAGGTCGCAGTGGCAGAGCGTCGCAGTGCTCAGTCGCGCAGGGCCAGTTCGACCAGTTCATGCAGCTGCTGCAGGCTCGGGGGCGCTTCGGCGAACAGTATGCGAAACACCGTGGGAGCCACCAGCAGGTCGAGCAGCCGTTCCACCCCGGGGCCGGCTTCGCCACGCTGCTGCGCGCGGTCCAGCAAGGTCTGCAGCTGGCCGCGCAGCAGGGTGGTGCAGTAGCCGGGGCAGGCGCTGCTGAGCACGTCGCGCATCATGTGTCGGCCGGGCTCGGAGCTCATCTCGTCCAGGTACTGCTCGGCCCAGGCCAGCAGGTCGCCGCGCAAGGTGCCGGTGTCGAGGGGTTCACTGTCGGGGTGCAGGCGCTCCACCGCCACGTCGGCCAGCAGCGCCGCCAGTTCACCCCAGCGCCGGTAGATGGTCGAGGGGGTGACGCCGGCACGTGCGGCCACCATGGGCACGGTCAGGCTCGCGCGGTCCTGCTCCTGGAGCAGGGCCCGCACGGCGCTGTGCACCGATTGCTGGACACGGGCGCTGCGACCACCCGTGCGAATACCTTCTTTGATCGCCATGGCGCGACCTTAACACAAAGGGTTTGCGTTAAGGATTCAGGGCGCGCAGACTGCGCAAAAGCTAACGGTTAGCTTTAGTGGAGAAAGCACATGATCGGATTGTTCAGCCGTCCGGCGTCGGCGCGTTTGCGGCTGGTGTACCTGGCCGTCGCGCTGCTCGGGTTTCTGGCGGCCTCGAGTGCGCCGACGCCGTTGTACCAGCTGTATCAGCATGCGTGGCAGTTTTCGCCGGCAACCCTGACCCTGGTGTTTGCGGTGTATGCCTTGAGCCTGCTGGCGGCGTTGCTGACGGTGGGGTCGCTGTCCGATTACCTGGGGCGCCGGCCGGTGATCTTCGTGGCGTTGCTGCTCGAGAGCGTCGCGATGCTGCTGTTCATCCAGGCCGAGTCGGTGCCCTGGCTGCTTGCGGCGCGGTTGCTGCAAGGCTTTGCCACCGGCATGGCCACCAGTGTGCTGGGCGCCGCGCTGCTCGATACCGACCGCGAACAGGGGCCGTTGGTCAACAGCCTGGCGCCGCTGCTGGGCATGGCCTGCGGGGCGCTGGGCACCAGCGTGCTGGTGGAGTTCGCGCCGTGGCCGTTGCGCCTTGTGTATGGGGTGCTGCTGGCGCTGTTCGTGGTGCTGGCGCTGCTGGTGTGGCGTTTGCCGGAGAGCGTCAGCCGCCAGCCGGGCGCGCTGCGCGCCCTGCGTCCGAGCCTGCTGGTGCCGCCCCAGGCGCGTGGCGCGGTGTGGCGCATGCTGCCGGTTAACATTGCGGTGTGGGCGCTTGGCGGGTTCTTCCTCTCACTGGGGCCGTCGCTGGTGCGGGAGGTGAGCGGCCTGGGCTCAAGCCTGGTCGGTGGCGCGCTGGTGGCGACCCTGACCCTCAGTGGTGCGCTGGCGATCTATCGGCTGCGCCTGCGCCCGGCACAGCAGGTGCTGGCGCTGGGCACCGGGCTGCTGGCCGGTGGGGTGGGGCTGATTCTGCTGGCGCTGTACAACGCCAGCCTGGTGCTGTTCTTCGCCGCCACGCTGGTGGCGGGCAGCGGCTTTGGTGCGGGGTTTCTGGGTGCGTTGCGCAGCACCCTGCCACTGGCCAAGGCCCATGAACGGGCGGGGTTGATGGCCACGTTCTACGTGCTGAGCTACCTGGCGTTCTGTGTGCCCGCGCTGGCGGCCGGGTTGATGGTGCGCCAGTTCGGGCTGGTGGCCACCAGCGAGGTGTATGCGCTGGTGCTGGTCGGGTTGTGCGCGGTGGCGGGGGTGTTGAACCTGCCGGCGATGCGCGGAGCGCGATCTATCTGATCTCGGTGGTGCTGCGTTTTGCGGCAAGAGCAGCGTGGATCTTTGTCGGCGCCGGCCTTCAGGCCTGGCGCCGTGCCCCCAGGCAATAGAACAGCCCCGCCAGCCCCACCGACAGCATCATCAGGTAGAACATCGCCGTCGGCATCAGGTGTGCCAGCGCAAACCCGCACAGCACCGGCCCCAGCGCCGCCCCCAGGTTGGACAGGTTCTGTGCGCCGTAATACACCCCGCGCAGGTGCTCCGGGGCAATGCTGTCGATGAACATGTATTCGGCCGGGATCACGATGATCTCGCCCAATGTGAACACCAGCATCGCCAGGCACCACACCCACAATGTCTGCGCCAGCGAGAACCCCAGCAACCCGATCACGAACAGCAGCATACCGGCCAGAAGCCAGGGCATCAGCTGGCGACTGCCGATGCGCCGGCCGATGGCGTATTGCAGGGCGATCACCGTGATGGCGTTGGTCGCCACCAGGTAGCTGACGGTCTGGTTGGCCTGGATGGCCGATGTGGTGGTCACCAGGTACTGCGACAGGTAGGCCGTGAACTGGCCGAACACCACCGCACTGAGCGCGCCGCCCAGGGTGAAGTACACCAGGCGCCGATCGCCGAGCAGGTGCCTGCCGACCGCCAGCAGGCCCAGCGTCGGCCCGCCGAGCCCGGCGCGTGCAGCACGCTCGCCCCGGCGTTGATAGCTCAGGCACATGCCCAGCCCCAGCAATGCCGACAGCACGAACGGCAGCCGGTCATCCAATAGCACCAGCGCCACCCCAACAAAAGGCCCGACGGCATAGGCGACGTTGCTCAGGGTGTACTTGATCGAGAACACCTCGCCGCGTGCCTGCACTGGCAACAGCGCGCAGAAGCCGGCCTTGGCGGCAATGTCCACCACTGCCAGGGTGAGGTTGATCACCACCAGGCAGGCAAACAGCATCCCCAGTTGCCGGCTGGCCACGGCCACGAAGAACGCCAGGGCGAAGGCCAGGGTGGAGAACACGATCACCGTGTAGCTGCGCAGGGTGTCGATCAGGTAGCCGCCATACAGGCTCAGCAGCGAGCCGACGATCAGTGCACCGCCGATCATCAGGCCGATGGCGCTGATGCCCAGGGCGAAGTGCTCCGACAGGTACACCACCAGGTACGGCAGGGTGATGGCCCGCGCCAGGGTCAGCACGAAGGTGGTGCACAGCAGCAGGCGAACCTCGGCGCCATAGCCCCGCAGGCTTTCGAGCATGTTTACGTCCTTGTCCGGTGAGGTCAGCCGCCAGCATACGTCAGCCTTGAAAGGCTCGCGAACGGCTTATATATAGGTAAAACAGATAACAGTTAGAGAAATTACCCGTTATATCGATATTCCATAGGGTTGTAACATCGATTTCACCTCACCGGAGGACAGGAGACCGACACCATGACCTGCACCAAGATAGCCCACCCCTTGCGCCCGCTGAGCCGCCTGGCTCACCCGCGCGAGGTGATCCGACAGTTCACCCCCAACTGGTTCGCCGCGACCATGGGCACCGGCGTGCTGGCGCTGGCGCTGCGGCAGGCGGTGCCGGGGTTGTCGGGTATGGCCGAGGCGCTGTGGCTGCTGACCATTGGCCTGTTCGTGCTGTTCAGCGTGCTCTACACCGCGCGCTGGGTGATGTTCTTCGATGAGGCGCGGCGGATTTTCGCGCATTCCACGGTCTCGATGTTTTTCGGCACCATCCCCATGGGCCTGGCGACCATTCTCAATGGGGCGCTGGTATTCGGGGTCGAGCGCTGGGGCACGGGAGTGCTGCCGTGGGTCGAGGCGTTGTGGTGGCTAGACGTGGCCCTGGCGCTGCTGTGCGGGGTGGCGATCCCTTACCTGATGTTCACCCGCCAGGAGCACAGCATCGACCAGATGACCGCGGTATGGCTGCTGCCGGTGGTGGCGGCCGAAGTGGCCGCGGCCAGCGGCGGCCTGCTGGCCCCGCACCTGACGGACGTCCATCGCCAGTTCCAGGTACTGATCACCAGCTATGTGCTGTGGGCGGTGTCGTTGCCGGTGGCGTTCAGCATCCTGACCATCCTCACCCTGCGCATGGCGCTGCACAAGCTGCCCCAGGCGAGCATGGCCGCTTCGAGCTGGCTGGCACTCGGGCCGATCGGCACCGGTGCCCTGGGCATGATGCTGCTGGGCAGTGATGCACCGGCGATCTTCGCTGCCAATGGCCTGGGCAGCCTGGGCGAGATTGCCCGCGGGCTGGGGCTGGTGGCCGGTATCGTGCTGTGGGGTGCGGGGCTGTGGTGGTTGCTCACTGCCGTGTTGATCACGCTGCGCCATCTGCGCGATGGCATGCCGTTCAACCTGGGCTGGTGGGGCTTCACCTTTCCGCTGGGGGTGTATGCCCTGGCCACGTTGAAGCTGGCGGCGTGGCTGCAGTTGGGGTTCTTCACGGTGATGGGCCACGTGCTGGTGGTGGCGCTGGCAGGGCTGTGGCTGGTGGTGGCCAGCCGTACCCTGGCGGGGGCCTGGCGTGGCGAGCTGTTCGTGTCGCCTTGCATTGCGGGGTGCACGGGCAAGTGACAAGGGTGGCAGTTTCGCCGGCAAGGCCGGCTCCGGCAGGGTTTTGCTGGCGCTAGAAGGCCTTGTCGGCGAAGCGGTTCATGCGGTGGCTTGCATTTACCCGTGCATCTGTGGCTTTTTGCGGGCTGGCTTCCTCCAATAACAAAGCCCCACTCAGGACCCTGGACGATGAGTCACCCCTCACAGTTTGCCCTGCTGCAAAAACGGCGCTTTCTGCCGTTTTTCGTCACCCAGTCGCTGGGGGCGTTCAACGACAACCTGTTCAAGCAATCGCTGATCCTGGCCATTCTCTACAAGCTCAGCCTGGGCGGCGACGGCACGATGCTGGTCAACCTCTGCGCGCTGCTGTTCATCCTGCCGTTCTTCCTGTTCTCGGCCCTGGCCGGCCAGTTCGGCGAAAAGTTCGCCAAGGATGCGCTGATCCGCACCATCAAGCTGGCCGAGATTGTCATCATGGGCGTGGGCGCCGCGGGCTTTATCTATAACCACCTGTGGATGATGCTGGTGGCGCTGTTCGCCATGGGTACCCATTCGGCACTGTTCGGCCCGGTCAAGTACTCGATCCTGCCCCAGGCCCTGCGCGAAGAGGAGCTGGTGGGCGGCAACGGCCTGGTGGAGATGGGTACCTTCCTGGCGATCCTGGCCGGCACCATCGGCGCCGGGGTGATGATGTCCAGCACCCACTACGCGCCCATCGTGGCCAGCGCGGTGGTGCTGGTGGCGGTGCTGGGCTACCTGGCCAGCCGCGCAATCCCCCGTGCCGCGGCCTCGTCGCCGCAACTCAAGCTGCAATGGAACATCTTCAGCCAGACCGTCGCGACCCTGCGCATGGGCCTGAAACAGACCCCGGCGGTATCGCGCTCGATCGTGGGCAACTCGTGGTTCTGGTTTGTCGGTGCCATCTACCTCACGCAGATCCCGGCCTATGCCCAGGAGTGGATGCACGGCGACGAAACCGTGGTCACGCTGATTCTCACGCTGTTCTCGGTGGGCATCGCGGTGGGGTCGCTGCTGTGCGAGCGCCTCAGCGGGCGCAAGGTGGAGATCGGCCTGGTGCCGTTCGGATCGTTCGGCCTGACGGTGTTCGGCCTGCTGTGGTGGTGGCATTCGGGGGATATCCCGGCCGCCGGCGCGCCGTATGACTGGCTCGCCCTGCTGGGCATGAGCAAGGCCTGGTGGATCCTGCTGTCGATCATGGGCCTGGGTGTTTTCGGCGGTTTCTACATCGTGCCGCTGTACGCGCTGATCCAGTCGCGCACCCCCGAAGACGAGCGTGCCCGGGTGATCGCGGCCAACAACATCCTCAATGCACTGTTCATGGTGGTCTCGGCCGTGGTCACCATGCTGTTGCTGGGGCTGGCCAAGCTGAGTATCCCGCAGCTGTTTCTGGTGGTGTCGCTGCTCAACATCGCAGTCAACACCTACATCTTCCGCATCGTGCCCGAGTTCAGCATGCGCTTCATGATCTGGCTGCTCAGCCATTCCATGTACCGCGTCGAACACCGCGACCTGGACAAGATCCCGGATGAAGGCGCGGCGCTGCTGGTGTGCAACCACGTGTCGTTCGTCGATGCGCTGCTGATTGCCGGGGCCGTGCGCCGGCCGATCCGCTTTGTCATGTACTACAAGATCTACCGCCTGCCGGTGCTCAATTTCATCTTCCGTACTGCGGGGGCGATCCCGATTGCCGGGCGCAACGAAGACCTGCCGACCTACGAGCGTGCGTTCGAGAAAATTGCCGCCTACCTGGCCGACGGCGAGCTGGTGTGCATCTTCCCGGAAGGCAAGCTGACCTCCGATGGCGAGATTGATGCATTCAAGGGCGGATTGAGCCTGATTCTGGAGCGCACCCCGGTGCCGGTGATTCCGTTGGCGCTGCAAGGCCTGTGGGGGAGTTTCTTCAGCCGTGACCCGGCCAAGGGGTTTTTCCGGCGCCTGTGGTCGCGGGTGACCCTGGTGGCCGGTAGCGCCGTACCGGTGGAAACGGCGCAACCGGCGCTGTTGCGCGAGCGGGTCAGCGAACTACGCGGAACCTGGCGCTAGGCGCGGGGGCCAGGGTCAGCTGGCGCTGACCTTGAGCCCCACCAGGCCGATGATGATCAGTGCCACGCTGGCCAGGCGCATCAACGCCATGGATTCGCCAAACAGGATGATCCCGGCGATCACCGTACCCACTGCGCCCACACCGGTCCAGATCGCATAGGCGGTGCCCAGCGGCAGTTCCTTCATGGCAAGGCCGAGCAGGCCGAGGCTGACCGCCATGGCGGCAACCGTGAGCACAGTGGGCAGGGGGCGGGTGAAGCCGTCGGTGTATTTGAGGCCGATGGCCCAGCCGACTTCGAACAGGCCTGCGAAAAACAGGATGATCCAGGACATGCGCAGTACTCCATCTGTTGATGGGGCCGTCCCCGGATCGGTCACGCGGTGCGTCGTGAGGTCGTCCTCACAGTGCGCACTATAGTGCACATTTCCTTGCCGGGGGGCAAGAGGCGGTCAACGCGTGGCGTCGACCGCTGCCGTTTCGGCGACGGGTTCTTCCATGCGCCGGAACCAGGTCGAGAGTAGCGCACCGGAGATGTTGTGCCACACGCTGAACAGCGCGCTGGGCACCGCCGCCAGGGGCGAGAAGTGCGCACTGGCCAGTGCCGCGCCCAGCCCGGAGTTCTGCATGCCGACTTCCAGCGCCAGGGATTTGCGCTGGGCCAGCGGCAGCTTGAACAGCTTGCCGGTGACGTAGCCCAGGGCGAACCCGAAGGTGTTGTGCAGGATCACCACCGCCATGATCAGCAGGCCCGATTCGGCGATCTTGGCCTGGCTGGCCGCCACCACCGCGCACACGATCAGCACGATGCTCACCACCGACACCAGCGGCAGCACCTGCACCGCCAGGTGTACGCGCGGGCCGAGCAGGCGCTGGGCGAGCACGCCGAGCACGATCGGCAGCATCACCAGTTGCAGGATCGACCAGAACATCTCCATGAACGAGACCGGCAGCCACGCCGAGGCCAGCAGCCAGATCAGCGCGGGGGTCAGCAGCGGGGCGAGCAGGGTGGTGACGGCGGCTATCGCCACGGCCAGGGCCAGGTCGCCCTTGGCCAGCCACGCCATCACATTGGAGGAGGTACCGCTTGGGCAGCAGCCGACCAGGATCACGCCCACGGCGATTTCGGCGGGCAGGTGGAACAGCTGGCACAGCAGCCAGGCCACGCCCGGCATGATCACGAAGTGGGCGACCACGCCCAGGGCCACGCGCCAGGGCTGGCGGAACACGGCGGCGAAGTCTTCGACCTTGAGGGTCAGGCCCATGCCGAACATCACCAGGCCCAGCAGCGGCACGATGGCGACCTTGAGGCCGATGAACCAGGCGGGTTGGAAGAAGGCCAGGAGGGCAAACAGCAGCACCCACCAGGCGAATGTATTGCCGACGAAGCGGCTGAGGGCGGCGAGGGCGCGCATGGGGGTGCTCCTTTTTTATTATCGGCGGCCCCATCGCGGGTCAAGCCCGCTCCCACAAGGATTGCAGCGACCCTGTAGGAGCGGGGTTGACCCGCGATGAGGCCCGCAAGGCCTCTATATAGCTATATAGAGAGCAGACGATCAGACCCCCTGCGGGATCTCCTCTCCACCCAGCGCTTCGAACAGCGCCGGCAGGAAGTCGCCGAAGGTCAGCATCATCAGGGTGAAGCTGGCATCGAGCTGGCCAAGGGCCTCTTCGCCGCCGTCTTCCTCGGCCTGGTCCTGCAGCAGCTCTTCGAACTTCAGGCGCTTGATCACCATCTTGTCGTCCAGCACGAACGACAGCTTGTCCTGCCAGGCCAGCGACAGCTGCGTCACCACCTTGCCGGTACCCAGGTGCAGCTGGATCTCGTCGCTGGTCAGGTCCTGGCGCTTGCAGCGTACGATGCCGCCGTCTTCGTGGGTGTCGCGCAGCTCGCACTCGTCCAGCACATAGAAGTCGGGCGCAGCCTTCTGCGACTTGACCCAGTCGGTCAGGGTCGCGCTCGGGGCGATCTTCACGGTCACCGGGCGCACCGGCAACGAGCCCATCACTTCACGCAGGGTCGACAGCAGGTCCTCGGCACGCTTGGCGCTGGCCGAGTTGACCAGGATCAGGCCCTGCTTGGGCGCGATGGCGGCGAAGATCATCGAACGACGGATGAAGGCGCGGGGCAGGAAGGCCTGGATGATCTCGTCCTTGATCTGGTCGCGCTCCTTCTTGTAGACCTTGCGCATCTGCTCGGCTTCGATCTCTTCGATCTTCTCCTTGACCGCATCACGCACCACGCTGCCGGGCAGGATGCGTTCTTCCTTGCGTGCCGCGATCAGCATGAAGTCGCCACTGACATGCACCAGGGGCGCATCTTCGCCTTTGCCGAAGGGCGCGACGAAACCGTAGGTGGTCAACTCCTGGCTGGCACAGGGGCGCGCCGGCTTGCTGGCCAGTGCGGTTTCCAACGCCTCGGCGTCGAACTGGATGTCCTGGGTAAGGCGGTAGGGCAGCAGGTTTTTGAACCACATGGGGTGCATCTCTCCTCGGTACATAAGGAGGGCATTATTCTCCGAGCGGCGTGTTCAGGCCAAGCCCGCTAAGTCATTGGAAGGCCTGAAAAATAATTTTAAAAAAGTGCTTGCCAGAGTGTGAGGTGCTCCGTAGAATGCGCGCCACACCGAGACGAAGGGTGATTAGCTCAGCCGGGAGAGCATCTGCCTTACAAGCAGAGGGTCGGCGGTTCGATCCCGTCATCACCCACCACTTCTCAGTGTATCGCGCAGCGGTAGTTCAGTCGGTTAGAATACCGGCCTGTCACGCCGGGGGTCGCGGGTTCGAGTCCCGTCCGCTGCGCCATATATTAGCTTCAGGGCCCACTGAACTCCCTGAAGCCACAAACGAAGCGACCTTAGGGTCGCTTTTTTTGTGCCTGGCGTTTGGCCGCGCCTGCCACGCATCCCCCTCCAACAACGAAAAAGGCGCCGCTGAGGGCGCCTTTTCCAGACAGCCTCGCGCCGTCTTACCAGTTGTAGGTCACGTCTGCACTCAGGGTGCGGCCTTCGCCGTAATAGCAGTCCAGCCCGCCATTGCAGGCCGCCACGTACTTCTCGTCCGTGAGGTTCTGCAGGTTGGCCTTGAGCTTCACGCCCTTGACGTGCAGCGGCGATTTTTCCAGGTCATAGGACACCATGGCGTCATACACGGTGTAGGACGGAATCTGGAAAGAGTCGCCCACGTAGTCCGAACCGTAGCTGCTGCGCACATAGCGCGCGCCCAGGCCCACACCGAACCCGGCCAGTACGGTGGAAACGTCGAAGTCGTAGTTGACCCACGCCGAAGCGGTCAGCGGTGGCTGCATGGCCAGGGTACGGCCTTCGCGGCCGTCGTTGATGCTGCGCCACTTGATCTGGTTGCGTGATACCGCAGCCAGCACGCTCAGGTTGTCGGTGACATTGACCTTGCCTTCCAGCTCGACACCACGCGAACGCACCGAGCCGCTCTGCACGCTCAGGCTCGGGTCGTCGCGGTCGTTGGTCAGCATGTTGTCCTGGTCGATCTGGTAGGCGGACAGCTGGATGAAACCGTCGATCGACCTGGGCTCGTACTTGATGCCCACTTCATACTGCTTGCCGTTGGTGGGGTCGAAACCCGAACCGTTGGCGTCGACACCAGACAGCGGCAAAAACGACTCGGCGTAACTCACGTAGGGCGTCACACCGTTGTCGAACGAGTAGCCCAGCCCCGCACGCGCGGTGAACTTTTCATCCTTCTGGTTGGTGTGGCCGCCGTTGAGCGGCGTCTTGTTGTCGGTTTCGGCAAAGTCATAGCGGCCGCCCACGGTCAGGAACCATTTGTTCCACAGCAGTTGATCCTGGGCATACAGGCCGGTCTGGGTAATGGTGTTGTCCCAGCGGTAAGGCTGGGTGAAGGTGAACTTGCTGCCGTAGACCGGCTTGTACAGGTCGATGCCCGGCCCGCGACGGTCGTATCGGCCGAGGAACTCGGAGTTGAAGTGGTAGTAGTCCACCCCCAGCAGCAGGGTGTGGTCCAGCTCGCCGGTCTTGAACTTGGCCTGGGCGGTGCTATCGATGCCGTAGACCCGGTTGTGCTGCGCCCAGTCCACCCCGAAGCGGTCTGCCTGGTAGCTGAAGTCGTTGGCGCCGGTGACCGGGTTGGGGCCGAATGAATAGCCGTGCAGTGGCGCGACGTAGCGGTCGTCGAGGTCGGCGTAGCGTGCGTTCTGCTTGAGGGTCCAGGTGTCGTTGAGCTCGTGGGCGATCTCGTAGCCGACCACGAACTGCTCGCGGTCATATTTGTTCAGGCCCGGCTCGCCGATGAACAGGCTGCGGCTGATGCGCCCGTTGGCGGTGCTGTACACCGTGCCCTTGGCCGGCAGGCCCTGGGCTTCCGGGGTGTCGCGGTCTTTCTGGTACTGGCCGAACACCGTGACGGTGGTGCGCTCGTTGGCCAGCCAGGTCAGGCTGGGCGCCAGCAGCATGCGGTTCTGGTCGGCGTAGTCGATCTGCGAGTTGCTGTCGTTGACCACGCCGGTCAGGCGATAGAGGAACTGACCCTGATCGTCGATCGGGCCTCCGAGGTCGAAGGCCCCGTACTTGCGATCGTAGCTGCCGCCACCGATGACCACTTCATGCAGCGGCGTGGCGGTGGGGCGCTTGCTCACCATGTTGACGATGCCGCCCGGCTGGTTCTGGCCATACAGCACCGACGCCGGGCCCTTGAGCACTTCGATGCGCTCCAGGGTGTAGGGGTCGATCTGCAGCGAGCCACCGGTGCTGCCGCCGCTGTAGGGCAGGTGCAGGCCGTCCAGGTACAGCGGGGTGGGGGAGAAGCCGCGAGAGGTGGGTTCATCGAACACCTTCACCCGGTCGGCGAAGCCGCCACCGGTCATGCCGGCGGTGTAGCGCAGGGCCTCGGTGACCGACTGGGCGCCGCGCATCTTCACTTCGTCCTGGGTGATGACGTTGATCGTCTGCGGGATCTCGCTCAGGGCCGTGTCGGTCTTGGAGCCGGTGGCGCTGCGCTTGGCCACGATCCCGTCGACCGGGCCGTAGGCCGATTCGGTTGCGCGGCTGTCGATGTTGGTGGCGCCCAGCACCACGGACGCATCGGCAGCAGGCAGTTTTTCCAGCAACAGGGTCTGACCGTCCAGCAACTGCCAGGTATGGCCGCTACCCTGCAGCAACCGGTCCAGGGCCTGGGCCAGGGTAAAGGCACCCTGCAGGGCCGGGCCGGACCGGCCAGCCAGGTCGCTGGAGTTGAACACCAGACGTACGTTGGCCTGGTCGGCCAGTTGAGTGAGCATCCGGTCCAGCGCCTGGGGCGCCAGGTTCAGGGTCAGGCGCGTGGTGGTTTCGGCTGCGTGGGCCAGCGGCAGGGTCAGCGGCACCCCGCCACCCAGGGTCAGAGCGATGGCCAGCGTCAGGGTACGGCCACTGAACGGAAAAGCGTTGGAAAGCGCCTGCATTGAAATCGTCCGTCATCAAATGTTGGTAAGAAGCGATATTTATGAGAAGTATTCGCGTTCAAACCAACGACGATTCATTGCCGTCAACCTTGCCAACAAAATCCGGATTTATTTTTCTTCGACGCTCTCGCGGTTCATCACCAGGGTCAGCCACGGCAGTTGCACGACCCGCAGCGGTTGGGTGCGCGCCAGGGTACTGAACATCTGGGCACCGTCGTCCAGGTTGAACACCCCGCTCACCGCCGTGCTCGGCAATTGCCCCGTCACCACCAGTGCGCCGGGTACATAGCGCCCGATTTCGCTGACCACCTCGTCGAGTGGGCGTCGATTGAAGATCAGCTTGCCGCGCTGCCATGCCGAATCACTGGTCAGGTCCAGCGGGCGCGTGGAGGACGGTGGCAGGCCCTGGGCATAGTCCAGTTGCTGGGCCGGTTCCAGGCGCGCGCTCTGGCCACCGGACGTTACCTGCACCACACCTTCGCTGACGCCGACCCGCACCTGCTGTTCGAGCAGGTTCACGTCGAACCGGGTGCCCAGTGCCTGGGCCGTGCCTGCAGCGGCATGCACCACGAATGGACGCGCCGGGTTCTTGCTGACCTGGAAAAGCGCCTCGCCCTTGATCAGGTCGATATCGCGACGCGTGGACGAATAGCGCACCGACAGTGCGCTGGCGCTGTTGAGCCAGACCTCGCTGCCATCCTCCAGCACCAGGTGTCTGCGTTCGCCGACGGCGGTCGACTGGTCGGCCATGTACACCTTCATTGGCTGCCCCAACTGGGTCACGGCCAGCACCGCCAGCCCGGCGGCCAGCGCAGCCCATCGCAAGGGTTTTGCACGGCGTTGGGGCGCTGGCGGCACGAAGGATTGCGCGGTGGCCGTCTGCGCTACCCCGTGCCACATCTGCTCGGCCAGCCGCGCCGCTGCTTCGTGCGCCGGGCTGCGCTGGCGCCACTGGCGAAACGCGGCATGATCCGACTCGCTGGCATTCCCCGACATCAGCATCACCCACTGCTCGATGGCCTGATCCTCCAGCTCGACAGGGGATGGTTGGGAAGGGTTGGGTCTAGTCATGATGAGGGGCTGCTGAAACCTTCAGAGGGGGCGTACCGGGCATTCTAAATAGATTCCGACTGACGTAGCCAATCGCGGCAGTGCCGCATGGCTTGCACAATGTACTTGCCCACCGTGCTTTCGGACACGTCCAGGCGCACGGCGATCTGTGCATGGGTCAAGCCTTCGAGGCGATTGAGCAGCAGTGCCAGGCGTGCCTTGCTGGGCAACTGGGCCAGGCTGCGGTCCAGTTGTTCGATTGCTTCGGCAGCCAGGAACTGCTTCTCGGGGGATGCGAGGGGGTCGCAGACGTCCAGGTTGTCACTGACGTCGTCATGCAGCGCCGAGCGTCGCTGTTCCTGGCGCAGGCGGTCGATGGCAAGGTTGCTGGCAACGCGAAAGACAAAGGCACGCGGTTCGAGAATCTGCGCCGTATCGGACAGGCTGGCCAGTCGCAGGTAGGTATCCTGGGCCACGTCCGCGGCCTTTTCCACATTGCCCATGCGCCGTGCAAGAAACGCCAGAAGGTCGGCGTAATGCTCCTGGAAGGCGCTGACCAGCGGGTTGACGGCGGAGGTTGGGGTGGACATCCATTGTGCTCGTGCGACGTAATGCGCAAGCTTATCTCAAATGAGAATGACTATCATAGATATGTTTTTTTACAGGTCAGGCCTTTTTCGCCGTGTGTGCATTCGCTGTTTGTCGAGGTGGGGGGTTCAGTTAAAGTAGGGCGCCTTTCAGCAGGCCGGGCGAGCTCCGGCCGCTGGCCGATGACGACCACTGCCAGAGACCTCATATGCAGGATGCAACCCCCGCCGCCGCGCCCTTGCTGGGCATTGACCTGGGCACCACCAACAGCCTGATCGCCGTATGGCAGCAAGGCCGTGCCCAACTGATCCCGAATGCCCTTGGCGAGGTGCTTACCCCCTCGGTGGTCAGTATCGATGACGACGGCAGCATCCTGGTGGGGCGCGCCGCCCGTTCGCGATTGACCACCCACCCCGATCGCAGCGTCGCGGCATTCAAGCGTTTCATGGGCAGCGAAAAGCGCCTGGAGCTGGGCGGGCAGGCATTCAGCCCCGAAGAGCTCTCGGCCCTGGTGCTGGGCTCGCTGAAGCACGACGCCGAGGCCTTTCTGGGCTGCGCGGTGCACGAGGCGGTGATTTCGGTGCCGGCCTATTTCAGCGATGAACAGCGCAAGCGCACCGTGTTCGCCGCCGAGCTGGCGGGCCTCAAGGTGCAGCGCCTGATCAACGAACCGACCGCCGCCGCCATGGCCTACGGCCTGCACGAGCAGAAATTCGAGCGCACACTCATCTTCGACCTGGGGGGCGGTACCTTCGACGTCACTGTGCTCGAATACGCCCTGCCGCTGATCGAGGTGCATGCTTCCACCGGCGACAACTTTCTTGGCGGCGAAGACTTCACCGAAGCGCTGCTGCAGGCCTGCCTGAAGGACTGGGGCATGACCCTGTCCAGCGTCGAACCGCAGGCGCTGGCGAGCCTGTACGACAGCATAGAACTGCTCAAGTGCAAGCTGGGCGAAGGCCCGCAGACGGTCTACTGGAAGGGTGCCGGCGAGCCCCGCGAGTGGACCCTGGACGAGCTGGGCGCGCAGACGATCTGGGAGCCGCTGCTGGGCCGGGTGCGCGCGCCCATCGAGCAGGCCCTGCGCGACGCGCGGCTGAGCCCGCGCGACCTCGACAGCCTGGTGCTGGTGGGCGGTGCCACGCGCATGCCGGTGGTGCAGCAGATGGTGGCCAAGCTGTTCGGCCGACTGCCGTACCGCCACCTCGACCCCGACACCATCGTCGCCCTGGGCGCTGCCAGCCAGGCGGCCTGCAAGGCCCGCGACTCGGCCATCGAAGAGCTGATCCTGACCGACGTATGCCCCTACACCCTGGGCATCGAGACCACCCGCGGCGCCAACATCAGCGGGGTATTCTCGCCGATCATCGAGCGCAACACGGTGATACCGACCTCGCGGGTGCAGCGCTTCTACACCTCCCACGAACAGCAGAAGACCATCAACGTCGAGGTCTACCAGGGTGAGCGGCCGTGGGTGCGTGACAACATCTTCATCGACAGCTTCGTCGTCGAGCTGACCCCGATGGACAAGATCCAGTCACTGGACATCCGCTTCAGCTACGACATCAACGGCCTGCTCGAAGTCGACGTGACCCTGGTGGACACCGGCAAGCGCCACAGCCACAGCATCGACCGCAGCCCCACCGGGCTGGATGAAGAGGCGCGCCAGAACAGCCATCAGCGCCTGGCCGGGCTGAAGATCCACCCGCGCGATGCATTGCCCAACCGCACCCTGACGGCGCGCCTGGAGCGCGCCTGGATGCAGTGCCTGGGCGATGAGCGCGAGCAGATCGGCACCTGGCTGAGCGACTTCAGCCAGGTGCTGGCCACCCAGCAGTCCAGCCTGATCGCCAGCCAGCGCCAGCAGTTGAACGAGGCGCTGGACGCACTCAACCTCTAGCCGATCAGGCGCCGCAGCACAGCCTGCAGCCCGCCGCTGAGAGCGTCGGGGTCGTGATGCTCCGGCGACACGCCCCAGCGGTTGGGCAGCACGTCGCCGGGCATCACCACCAGCACCAGCGGCAGGAACGGCAGCGCTACCGACAGCGCAGCCAGCAGCACCATCACCACGATCCCGTGGCCAATGTCGTGCAGCCGGCGCAGGCAGGTGCCGAACAGCAGGGCCAGGCCCAGGCCGATCTTGACCATGGCCTCGGGCGCATCGCTGGAGGTGATGGCAAGCACCAGGGTGACGAAGAACCACAACATCAGCTGGCCGACGAATGCGCCACGGCCCAGGCGCGTGTTCCAGCGCCAGAAGGCCCAGGGCGATACTGGCTGAAGATCGGCCTGGGCCAGCAGCAGGCGCTCGCACCAGGACAACACCGCGGTCAGCGCAAAGCGCAGGCCGATACCGGTGCTGGGGTCATCCTTGGCCTTTTGCAGCTGCTTGAGCACCTTGAGGCGCGGTACGCCGACACGGCCGTAGCGGATCAGGCCCTTGAGCGTATCCATGACCTGGTAGAACACCGCGCTGTCCATGCCGTAGGCATCGAGTTTCTCGCGCGGCGGCCGGCTCGGCTCGCCCTTGATCAGGCCGCTGCGAAAGGCTTCGAACCACGGCTCTTCACTGGAGATGTCGGCCATGGTGCGCAGCAGCACGCGGTGCTGTTCGGCATCCAGTGCCGGGTCGTGGTAGAGCACCGCCCAGAACAGCATCATGCCCAGCAGGTCGTCGGCGAAGGCCTCTTCGTCCTTCTGGTAGCTGGCCAGCAACGCCAGCGTGCTGGGCAGGCGCGCACTGCTCAGGGCCTGGTCCGGCGCGGGCAGGCTGTCGGCAATGGCTTTTTGCAGCGGGTCGCGGCTGTCCAGCCAGCCCAGCAGCCCATCGAGGTTGCCTTGTTCCTGAAGCAGGTTCAGCAGCAGGGTATGGACCTTTGCCAACGGATGGCCGGGTGGGCACTGCAGGGTGTCGAGCATGTTAGGCGTCACCAGCGCCAGCCAGCGTTGTGGCGCCTGGGCCAGGGCCAGCATGAACAGTGCCTGGCGGTGCCAGTGCCACAACTCGGCGCCGGCCGGGGCGGGAGGCAGCACCACGCCTGCGGCGCCCAGCTCGCATTGCATCTCCAGGCCGAACGGTACCGGCATCATGGCGCGCGGGCTGAAGGTCTCGTGCAGGCGGGCCAGGGTGCGCCCGTCGTAGGCGCGCAGGCGGCGCAGCCAGTCGCGGCACAGGGTGGTGGCGCCGTCCTTGAGCACGTCGGGCAGTTGTGGGTGCGGCGAGTTGCTGTTCAGGAACGCCTGGATCGCCAGCGGGATCGGCGCCTGTTGCAGCCAGGCCAGTTGCTGTTGGGCCTGGTAGCGCAAGCCGTCGAGGATCAGTTCATCGATCAGGTGGCTGCTTTTAGGTTCGTTGAGCACCTGTTGCAGCAGCGCGGCGTCGCCGCAGTGCAGGGCCCAGGCGTGGCGGTACAGACGCTGCAGGGCCGGGTCCGGGTGTTCGTCGATCAGGCTGGCGAGCAGTTCCAGCTCACGCTCATCGGTGGCCCGCCAGTCGACGAACTGCCCGGCGATGCCGTCCAGTTCCAGACGCGCGGCCTGGAACCAGCGCGTCAGGGTTTCCGGGCGCTGCGCCGGGCTGCCCAGGGTCTGTTCGTCTTCGCTCAGGTCGTCGGGCCAGGTGCGCACCGGTGCCAGGCGGTCGAAGGCCTGGATCATCAGCGGCAGGCGTTGCGGCTGGTGCGCGGTGCACAGGTCCAGCAGCTCGCGGGCGGCCACCGGGTGGCGGAACTCCAGCCACAGGCGGCTCCAGCACGACAGCGCTTCTTCTTCCTTGCCCAGCAGGCTGGCCTGGCAGGCCAGCTGGTACAGCGCGTCGACATCGTCGGGCTGTAGCGCCTGGCGTTCGACGCACAGCGCGTACAGGCTCGGGCTGGCCACCCCGGCCTGGCCGATCTGCAGCAGCAGGCGTTCGACCAGTGCGGCGTCCGGGGGCAGGGCGACCACGGTGTGTTCCCGGGCGAAGGCGGCCAGTTCGAACAGCGGGCGGTTGTTGTAGAGGTGGTCCAGGCTGCGCAGGTACCACAGGGTTTCCAACTGCGCGGCCGTAGACCAGTCGTTCATCAGGCGCATGTCGAACGGGTCGGGGGCGGCGAAGCGAGCCAGCAGCGTCTCGACTTCCTGCGCCTCTTCGAAGCCCAGGCGCAGCAACTGCTTGTCCCAGGCCAGGCGCTTGGCCAGCACCTGCACGCAGGCATTGGACAGCTGGCCGGCTTCTTCCAGGCGCCACAGCAGCTCCCAGCTGACGTCCTCGAGTTCTTCGAGGGGCAACTGGTCGAGCTCACGCAAGTAGTCCTGCCAGGCATCGACGTTGTAGCGCCGGGCCGGGTCGGCGAGCATGCGGGCGAAGGTGGCGATGACCGGGTGCACGCGAGGCGGGCGCGGCGGGCGTTCTGCGTAGGCCTGTTCTTCGCCGACGTCCTCGTCCTCTTCGTCGTCTTCGTCATCCGTGCGGGTGGCGAGCTTGAGCGCGTGCTCGTAGGCCTGGCGCAGCAGTTGGAAGCCCTGCGGGTCGGTTTCGGGGTGAAACTCCGGCAGGCGGGCGCGGTAGGCGCCGCGGATGACGTCCTGGTCCTTGGTGGGCTCGATGCCCAGCTTTATCCAGCAACTCATGACCAGGTGCCCTCCTCGAGCGAATCGGGCCGGGGCGGGTAGTCCAGTGGCAGGTCCCAGGGCAGGCTGGCGAACAGTGCCTTGCCGCGCTTGAGCATGTTCATGATGATGCAGCGGTTCCAGTGCTCGGCGCCCTGGCGGTCGATACGGTAGGGGTAGACGTCGTCGTCATGGCTGGAGCAGTTCCATAGCGATTTGCCGAACATGTAGCCGGCGATGTAGGTGTCCCAGCTGTTGTAGAAGTGGCGTGCGCGCAGTGCCAGGCGGCTGTGCAGCCAGAGGCTTTCGGGCTCGGTGATCAGGTTCTCGAACACACCGGCGCGCAGCAGGTAGCCCATGCGGCCCAGGTCCCAGGCGCGGGTGCCGCCGAAGCCGCAATCGGCATAGGTGCGTGCGGCAAATTCATAGTTGGCGCGCTCGCGCGGGCCCAGCTCGTCAAGCAGTGCCTGCCATTGGCTGGGTTGGCGGCGAGGGTATTGCCAGTAGGCGTCGTTGAGTTTTTCGGCGTGGCCGGTGTCGGCCATGCGCAGCATGTCGAGCAGCTCGCGGCGGTTGTTGATGCCCCACCATTTTTTCAGGTCCAGGTCCCCTTCGGCTTCGAAGTAACGGGGGGAGGTGAGGCTGGCGCCGTTGAGGGCGGCCATGGGTGCAGAAAGGGCGTACAGCCAGTGCTGTTCAATCTCTTCCATGAATAGAAGGCTCCGGGGTCGACGGGGAATGGGCGGGGTCGACCGTAATGGCGCGGATTGTAGAGAGGCGGGACGGGTGGGGCAATTGGATCCAGATTTTTTCGGCAGTGGTGTCTACCGGTGCTGGTTTTCTTGCTCTTGCTGTTGCTTTGCTTTTGATCTTCCGTCCTTCAGGAGGCCGAATGGAGCCTGCGTGTAGTGGGGTGTAGGGCCATGGATGGCCCGGAAAGTGCCGACGGGCAGGGA